>HBJMC02800__coassemble_138_pt1 | contig 46453 bp, 38 predicted proteins | sample HBJMC02800__metabat2_low_PE_013 | metagenome-assembled genome bin HBJMC02800 | reverse complement strand
CGTCGCTTGGCGTCCACAAAGGACGCCGGCGTTCCGGCGCCTTGCCACCGGCCTGCTTTTGCGATTTTTTCGGTGCTTCGCAGTTTTGCTGCTTGCGCGGCAAAACCAAAGCTTCCTTATGCTTACTCCGCTTTTGCGTCTGCGGCCTGTTCCCGTGCCAATGTGACAGAACTGTAAGGTTGGGCCCCGCTTTTGTAAGGCGCCGCGATGGAACCGCCCGGCCGCGCGCAGTATAATACAGGTACAGGGTGCGGGACGGCCCCATACCCCAACGCACTGCACGCCGCGCCGTCCGCCCCTGTCAGCCGGGGCCGCCCGGCTGCCCTGCAAGTCCGCGGGCGGGCGCGCCGGGGCCTTTCTTCCCCGTTTGGCACCGGCACGTCTGCCGCCCGCGGCAGCCGACCCCGCGGCGCCGCCGCGAAACGATACACAACGATGCAAGGAGAAACACCATGTCACTGCTTGAGATCCGGCACCTGGAAAAAACCTATTCCACACGCTTTGGCGGGACCAAGGTGCAGGCCCTGGCCGACGTAAACTTTGCCGTCGAGCGCGGCGAGTACCTGGCCATCATGGGCGAGTCCGGCGCCGGCAAGACGACGCTTTTGAACATCCTGGCCGCGCTGGACCGCCCCACCGGCGGCGAGGTGCTTTTGAACGGCAAGGATATCACCAAAATCAGCGAGAAAGCCATCTCGGCCTTCCGCCGCGACCACCTGGGCTTTGTGTTCCAGGACTTCAACCTGCTGGACACCTTCTCGCTCAAGGACAACATCTTCCTGCCGCTGGTGCTGGCGGGCACCCCCTACCACGACATGGAGGTGCGGCTGGGGCCCATCGCCCGGCAGCTGGGCATTGTGGAACTCCTGGAAAAGTACCCCTACGAGGTCTCCGGCGGGCAGAAACAGCGGGCCGCCGTGGCGCGGGCGCTGATCACCCGGCCGGAACTGATCCTGGCCGACGAGCCCACCGGCGCGCTGGACTCCCGCTCCTCTGACAGCCTTCTGCGGCTGTTTGGCGAGATCAACGCCGGCGGCCAGACCATTTTGATGGTCACCCACAGCGTGCGGGCCGCCAGCCATGCGGGCCGGGTGCTGTTTTTGCGGGACGGCCAGGTCTACCACCAGCTGTACCGCGGCCGGCTGACCACCGAGCAGATGTTCGCCCGCATTTCGGACACGCTGACCGCGCTTTCCGGGGGTGAGGATCATGACTAAACTGGCGCTGTACCTGCGGCTGGCCGGGCAGAACCTGGCCAAGAACCGGCAGTATTATTTTCCGTTTTTCCTGATCGGCTCCGCCTGCACCGCCATGTGCTACCTGATGCTGTTTTTGACCTACAACGACAGCGTTATGGAGATGCGCGGCGCGGCCTACGTGCTGCTGATGCTGGGGCTGGGCAGCGTTATCATGGCGTTTTTGTCCGTCTGGATCATGGCCTATGCCAACGGCTTTGTCATCCGGCGGCGCAACCGGGAGCTGGCGCTGTACAATATCCTGGGCATGCAAAAAAGCAACATCGCCGCGGTGCTGGGGTTCGAGATGCTGTTCCTCTGCCTGGCCTGCGTGGCGGCGGGGCTGGCGCTGGGGGCGCTGTTCTCCAAATTGATGCTGCTGGTGCTGCTGCGGCTGATGCGGTTTGAGGTGGTGATGGGCTTTTCCTTCAGCATCCCCGCCGCCTGGCAGACGGCGGCGGCCATGGCGATGCTGTTTTTCTGCCTGTACCTGTTCGACCTGCGGCAGGTGCGGCGGGCCGACCCCATCAACCTGCTCCACTCGGACCGGGTGGGCGAGCGGGAACCCAAAAGCCGCTGGCTGCTGGCGCTGTTTGGCCTGGTCACGCTGGGGGCGGGGTATTACCTTGCCGCCGCGACCACTGACATCACCATGGTCATCCTGCTGTTTTTTGTGGCGGTGGCGCTGGTCATTGTGGGCACCCACTGCCTGTTTGGCGCGGGCAGCGTGGTGGCGCTCAAGGCGCTGCGCAAAAACAAGCGGTTTTACTACCAGCCGCGGCACTTTACCGCGGTGTCCGGCATGATCTACCGCATGAACCAGAACGCCCGCGGCCTGGCCAACATCTGCATCCTGGTCACCACCGTGCTGGTCAGCGTGGCGACGACGGTCTGCCTGTATGTGGGCATCGAGAGCACCGTGGATACCATGTACCCCAACGCCATCGGCATCAACGCCATTTGCAGCGACGAGACCTACCGGGACACAGACTTTTCCCAGTGGGACGCCCGGATGCGGCAGGTGGCCGCGGACTACGGCGTGGCCGACGACGAGTTTGCCAGCTTTGCGCTGCTTGTGGTGGACACCCACTACGCCGACGGCGCCTTTACCGCGGATGTGCCGGCCAACCAGTATGCGGCGGACGCCTGGAACGTGCGCATCATGCACGCGGGCGACTATGCCCGCCTGACCGGCCAGACCGCGGCGCTGCAGCCCGGCCAGGTGCTGGCCAACGGCCTGCCGGAGGGTGTTGCCGAATTTGCGGTGGGCGGCGTGGCCATGACGGCGGCGGGGGAGTGCGAGCCTTTCCCGGCGCTGAACGGCCAGATGGAAAGCGCCCATACGGTCTGCCTGGTGGTCGCCGACCAGGATACCCTGGCCGACCTGGTAAAGCAGATCACCCCCACCGAGACCGGCTTTGTCCCCTCGGTGCGCTGGGTGGTGGCCATCAACCCCGCCAGCGTGACCGACGCGGAACAGGTGGACCAGTGCGCCACCGCCCTGCAAAACGCCGCCGAGCCGCTGCCGCAGTGCATGGACCGCATCACCGTGCTTACCAACGTCGGCATGCGGCAGGAGCTGTACAACATGAACGGCAGCTTTGTGTTTTTGGGCATCTTCCTGGCGGTGATGTTCACCATGGCCACCGTGCTGATCATCTACTACAAGCAGCTGTCCGAAGGGTACGAGGACCGCAGCCGCTTTGTCATCATGCAGCAGGTGGGCATGAGCGCCGCCGAGGTGCGGGCCACCATCCGCAGCCAGGTGCTGATGATCTTCTTTTTGCCGCTGATCATGGCGGCCATCCATCTGGCGGCGGCCTTCCCCATGCTGTTTAGGCTGATCTCGGCGTTCGGCGTGGCGGACCAGGGGCTGTTCGTGCTGTGCTGCCTGGTCACGCTGGGGGTGTTCGCCCTGTGCTATGTGGCGGTCTACGCCCTGACGGCGAAAAAGTATTACGCCATCGTCAAGATGTGACGCCGGCAGATCCTTTTTGAAAAACAAACGCAAAACCAGACACATAGAAAAAAGGCCGTGCGGCGCTTCCCCAAAAAGGGGAAGGCCGCACGGCCTTTTATGGCAGGGGAAAGGGGGGCGCTCACTCGCCGCGGCTGCGCTTGACGGCAAACCATACCACCACGCACACCGCCGCAAAGGCCAGCCCCAGGCAGGGGAAATACAGCGCACTGTCCAGCAGGCCCACCGCCGGGTGGCTGGCGGCGCACACCGCGCCCAGCAGCAGCGCCGCCGCGGCGCTGACCACCAGCGCGCCGGTGTGGCGGGTATCCCGCGGTTCCAGCCGGCTTTCCAGCGAGCGCAGCTTTTCCAGCTCGTGCAAAAGCTCGTCGGCGTCCTCCATGCCGGCCGATACAAAATAGCTCTGCCTTGCCTCGGCGCCGCCCGGCATGCGCACTGCGCAGACCAGCGCGTAGCCGCCGGCAGCGGGTTTCAGGTTTTCCACCGCCAGGATCTGCGGCGCCAGGCCGGTCAGACTTTGGGGCTGGGCCATATACTTTTGCAGCACGCCGCCGGTCAGGTTTGCCAGGATGCGCTGGGTCTTGACGGCGGCGCCCACCGCGTCGCGTCCGCCCGCCCGCTGCCGCACATAGCTGCGGGCGTCCACGGCAAACAGCCGGCCCTCGTCGTCCCGGCAGTAGATCATGGTGTCCGCCTCGCTGCGTCGGCCCAGCGCCAGGGCCAGGGCCACCACCAGCGCGGTGACGCCCAGCACCATCAGCAGCATCGAAAGCTCCCTTGGCCAGCCGAACACCAGCGGCGCAATGCCGCCCAGCACCGCCAGCACGACCGCCAGCACCAGAATGCCCGCCATCCGGGCCAGCAGATGCACCGCATAGCCGCCCTTCTGCGCGCGCTGAGAGATCCAGATCTTCATGACAGCAACACCCCTTGCAGCGGATCGACCGCTGATTGATATCCTTATCATAAGCGCCGCCGCGGCTTTTGTCAATGCGGAGGGTCAGCGGGCGGCGCTTTGCTCCAGGTGGCGGTCGATGGTGCGCCACAGCCACAGCGCAAACAGCAGCCCGGCGCACAAAAACATCTGCCCGGCGCCCAGTGCCTCCAGCGTGAACACGCTGAAAGCCACCCCGGCCAAAAACAGCAGCGTCACCAGCAGATAGGTCAGGCTGATGCGCAGCTCCCGCCGGGCCTGGGCGGCGTCCTCCGGGCCGGCGGCGCGGCGCATGCGCCGCCACACCAGCGCGTGCAGCGTCATCTGGCGGAAGTTGTTGGTGCAGAACACCGTGGACACCGGCACGCCGTGCAGCGCCGTAAAGGTGTTGTACTGCAGCGCCGCCGCAAAAAACACCGGCCACAGGTACAGCGCAAAGGAAATATCGGAAAGCGCCCCCACCGGCAGCAGCCCCTGCAGCAAAAAGCAGGCGGCCTCCACCAGCAGGCAGGCGCGCTGCCAGCGGCGGGCGTCGCCGCCAAACAGCCGCACCGGCAGCACCACCGTCAGCGCAATGCCCAAAATGAACAGCGCCAGCCCGCCCAGCCGCGCCGCCACACCCGCCCACTGGCCGGCGTGCAGCTCGCCGATCAGGCTGATCATGCTGCCGGTCTGAGCGTTGGCGAACACATGGCCGCAGAAAAGGCTGCCGAACCCGCCGGCGATGCCGCCGTTGAAGGCCAGCAGCGCAAAGCAGGCTTCCTCCTGCCGGGAGGAGAGCGCGTTGAGAGAGAAGGCGGGCAGGGTATGCAGATTCATCAGGGTCCCTCCAGACAGCGGGCGGCTGCCCGCTTGGATTTGGGTACAGTATACTGCCGTTTGGCAAACCTGTCAAAGAACCGGCGCAAACTTTGTAAAAACCACACAAAAATCCCCGGCCTGCGGGGAAATGCAGGCCGGGGAAACGGCAAAGGAAGAAGGGGCGCGGGCAAAGCCGTTACGCCGTCACGTCCTCAAATTGGCTGTTGTACAGCTCGGCGTAGAAACCGCCTTTGGCCAGCAGCTCCTCGTGCCTGCCCTGCTCGACGATGTCGCCGTCGCGCATGACCAGGATGGTGTCGGCATCGCGGATGGTGGACAGCCGGTGGGCGATGACAAAGCTGGTGCGGCCGCGCATCAGGTTGTCCATGGCGGTCTGGATGCGCTGTTCGGTGCGGGTATCCACCGAGCTGGTGGCCTCGTCCAAAATCAGGATCCTGTTGTCCGCCAAAATGGCGCGGGCGATGGTCAAAAGCTGCTTCTGGCCCTGGCTGACGTTGGAGGCGTCCTCGTTCAGCTCCATCTGGTAGCCGCCGGGCAGCGTGCGGATAAAGTGGTCGGCATTGGCAGCCTTGGCCGCGGCGATGACCTCCTCATCGGTGGCGTCCAGGCGGCCGTAGCGGATGTTCTCCATAATGGTGCCCTTGAACAGCCAGGTGTCCTGCAGCACCATGCCAAAGCCCTCGCGCAGCTCGGTGCGGTCAAAGTCCCTGACGTTGTGGCCGCTTAAGGTGATGGAGCCGCTGTCCACGTCGTAGAAGCGCATCAGCAGCTTGACCATGGTGGTCTTGCCGGCGCCGGTGGGGCCGACGATGGCCACCTTCTGGCCCGGCTCCACATGGCAGCTGAAGTCGTGGATGATGACCTTGTCCGGGGTGTAGCCAAAGCGCACATGGTCAAAGTCCACATGGCCGTCGATGACGGCGGGGTCGGTGCGGCGGGCGGGGTCGGCCTTCCGGTCCTCCTCCGGCTCGGCCAAAAACTCAAACACGCGCTCGGCGGCGGCCGCCATGCTCTGCAGCATGTTGGACACCTGCGCCAGCTGCTGGATGGGCTGGGTGAAGTTTTTGACGTACTGGATAAAGGCCTGGATCTCGCCGATGGTGATGATGCCCTGGGCCGCAAAGATGCTGCCCACCACGGCCACCGCCACATAGCCCAGGTTGCCCACAAAGTTCATCACCGGCATCATCAGGCCGGAGAGGAACTGGCTCTTCCAGGCGGACTCGTACAGCTTGTCGTTGGCTTTGCCAAACTCGTCCAGCACCGCGGTCTCGCGGTTGAAGGCTTTAACGACGTTGTGGCCGGAGTAGACCTCCTCCACCTGGCCGTTGACGTCGCCCAGGTATTTCTGCTGGGCGCGGAAATATTTCTGGCTGAACCGCACCACCAAAAGCACCAGGCAGATGGATACCGGCAGGATCAGGATGGCGATCAGCGTCATGGCCGGGCTGATGGACAGCATCATGATCAGCACGCCGATCATGGTGGTGATGCTGGTGATCAGGGTGGTGACGCTCTGGTTCAAGCTCTGGCCCAGCGTGTCCACGTCGTTGGTGATGCGGCTCAAAACCTCGCCGACGGTGCGCTTTTCAAAGTAGGCCAGGGGCAGGCGGTTGATCTTTTCGCTGATCTGGCGGCGCAGGTCGTAGCACAGCCGCTGGGACACGCCGCTCATCAGCCAGCCCTGCACAAAGCTGAAACAGGCCGAAAGCAGGTACATGCCCAGCAAGATCAGCAAGATCTGGCCGATATAGCCAAAATCGATGCTGCCGGTGCCGGTGATCATGGCATACCAGCCGGTGGCCAGGGCCGTGGTGGCTTCGGCCAGAATCTTGGGCCCCGCAATGTTGAAGATGGTGGAAAGCATGGCAAAGACCAGCACGGCAATGAACGCCGCGCGGAATTTGCCCATGGTGCCCAGCAGGCGGCGCAGGGTACCGGTCAGGTCCTTGGGCTTTTCGCCGGGACCGCGTCTTACTGGCGGCATCAGGCCTCGCCTCCTTTCGCAGTTTCGCCGGCGGTGACGCTGGCTTTGGCCAGGTCCTTCTCGCTCAGCTGGCTTTTGGCGATCTCGCGGTATTCGGGGCAGGTGGCCAGCAGGTCCGCATGGCGGCCGCAGCCGACGATGCGGCCGTCGTCCAGCACCAAAATCTGGTCGGCGTGCAGCACCGTCGAGATGCGCTGCGCCACAATGATGACGGTGGCGTCCCCGGTCTTTTCTTTCAGCGCGCGGCGCAGCGTCACGTCGGTCTTGTAATCCAGCGCCGAGAAGCTGTCGTCAAACAGATAGACTTTGGGATTTTTGGCGATGGCGCGGGCGATGGAAAGCCGCTGCTTCTGCCCGCCGGAAACATTGGTGCCGCCCTGGGCGATGGGGCTTTGGTAGCCCTCCGGTTTGGCCGAGATGAACTCGGCGGCCTGGGCGATCTCGGCCGCCTGCACCATGTCGGCGTCGGGGATGGCGTCGCCGCCGAATTTCAGGTTGGACTCGATGGTGCCGGAGAACAGCACCCCTTTCTGCGGCACATAGCCCAGCTGGGCGCGCAGCGTTTCCTGGGGCATCTGCCGCAGGTCCACGCCGTCCAGCGTGATCTTGCCGCCGGTGACGTCGTAAAAACGGGGGATCAGGTTGAGCAGCGTCGACTTGCCGCAGCCGGTGGAGCCGATGATGGCGGTGGTCTTGCCCGGTTCGGCGGTGAAGGTGATGTCCTCCAGCGCGTCGGCGTCGGCGCCGGGGAAGCGGAAGTTCACGTGGTCAAACTGCACCACGCCGCGCCACTGCTTGTTTTCCAGGCCGGCGGGCAGCTGCGCCGGGGCCGGGTCCTCGATGACCGGCTCGGTGCGCAGCACTTCCTCGATGCGGTCGGCGGCCACGCCCGCGCGGGGCAGCATGATGGAGATGACCGTCAGCATCAGGAAGGACATGACGATCTGCATGGTGTAGGTGATAAAGGCGATCAGGTCGCCCACCTGCATGCCGCTGGTTTCCATGGCATGACCGCCGAACCAGACGATCAGCAGGCTGATGCCGTTCATGATCAGCGTCATGGCCGGCATCATAAAGGTCATGATCCGGTTGGTGAACAGCTGGGTCTTCATCAGGTCCTTGTTGGCGGCGTCAAAGCGTTCTTCCTCGAACTTTTCGCGGCTGAACGCGCGGATGGGCATGATGCCGGTCAAGATCTCGCGGCTGACCAGGTTCAGCCGGTCCACCAGCTTCTGCATGATCTTGAACTTGGGCATGGCCACCTGCATCAGCACAAACACCAGCGCCAGCAGCAGCGCCACCGCCAGCACGATGATCCAGGACAGGCCGGTGTCGGTGCCGGCCACCCGGATGATGCCGCCGATGCCCAAAATCGGCGCGTAGATGACGATGCGCAACAGCATGACCGAGGTCATCTGCACCTGCTGGATGTCGTTGGTGGTGCGGGTGATCAGCGACGCGGTGGAGAAGCGGTCGGTCTCGGCGTTGGAGAAGCTGATGACCTTGCCGAACACCTGCCGGCGCAGGTCGCGGCCCACCGCGGCCGACACCCGGCTGGCCAGAAAGCCCACCGAGATGGCAGCGGCGGCCATCAGCAGCGCCACCAGCAGCATCTCGCCGCCGGTGGTCAGCAGGTAATGCATCTGCACGTTGCCGTCGATGCCCTGGGCCTGGTACTCCAGCCGCACCAGCTGCACGGCCTGGCTGGCCAGCGTCTCGGCGGTGGTCTCGTCCAGGCTGCCGGCTGCGCCGGACAGCCGGGTCAGCAGCGCCTCGTGGTCAAAGCCGGGCGCGGCGGCCGCGGCGCTGAGCATGGCGGCGGCGCTGTCCAGGTCCTGCGGTTCGGGCAGGGCGGTTTCCACGCCCTGCCGGCTGGCGGACTGGGCCGCGGCCGCCATATACAGCGCCACGTCGGGGGTGGTCAGCGCGTCGGCCAGGGCGGCCTGCTGTTCCTCGGTGACGGTGTCCAGCAGCGCGCGCACGCCGTTTTCGTCGGCGGGGCCGTAGGCGGCGTCCAGCGCGGCGGCGTCCTCGCCGCTCATCAGCACCGACAGGGCGTCCAGCGTGGTCTGGCGGGCGGATCCCGGCAGGCCGTTTTCCACGCCGCCCTGCTGGATGCCCACATCCACAATGTCAGAGGTGTAGCTTGGCAAAGCCAGGTCGCAGTTGGCCTGCACCAGCAGCAGGACCACCACCGCCAAAATGGTGGCCCAATGCTTTGCCAGGTGACGGAAAATATTCAGCATGAAGCGGTTTCCTCCTTTTGGGATTGCTGTGTTTGCCCGCAGGGGCAGGGGGCGGGAACTGCGCCGTCCTGGACCGGAAGCTCGGCGCGCATGGCTTCGTCCCAGGCGCGGCAGCTTGCCAGCATACGGGCAAACTCCGCCTCGCCCATGCGGCAGACCACGCGGCGCATATACTCCCGCAGCCCGTCCTCCACCTGGCGGCGCAGCGCCAGCCCGGCGGGGGTCAGCCGCACCAGGGCGCGGCGGTGGTCGGCGGGGTCGGGCACGCGCTCGGCCAGGCCGGCGTCCTCCAGCTGCCGCAGCGAGCGGGACACCGCCGCCGGCAGCACCCGCAGCTGCGCCGCCAGGGTGGAGACCGGGATGGTCCCGTCCCTGCCGTGCCGGTCGATGGTAACGCCCAGCCGCTCCAGCATAAAAAACTGCCCCCTGGGGCAGCAGCGTTCCACCTGCTGCAGGCTGAGCTGTACGGTCTTGTACATCTGCCACAGCAGCTGGAACAGCTCGCTCAAAGTCTGGTCCGAGTCCATGGGGACGCCGCCTTTCCGCCCCGGCCGGAAAAACCGGGACTGTAAATTACTTAACCTGCGTTAAGCATTTGCTTATACAGAATACCCCCGCCCAACGCAGGATGCAATAGGGCGGGGGAAAAGTTTTCGATTTGTTCACAAATAGTTCACCAGCGAACCAGATGCACCCGCGGCCGGGGTTACGGGGCGGGGTGGGCGTCCGCCCAGCTGCAGGCGGCCACCGCGGCCACGGTGCCGTCGGCCGCGGCGGTGGTCAGCTGGCGCACCGCCTTGGCGCGGCAGTCCCCGGCGGCAAACAGGCCGGGCACGCTGGTGCGGCAGTCCTCGCCGGCTTTTACGTAGCCGGCCTCGTCCAGCTCCACCGGCGGGGCAAAGGGGCCGTTGCCCGGCGCCTGCCCCACGCACAAAAACACGCCGTCCACCGGTACCTGGGTGCGGGCGCCGGTCTTTTTGTTTTCCACCGTCAGGCCGGTCAGCCGGTCCTGGCCCAGATATCCGGTCACCACGCTGTCCAGCATCAGCTCCAGGTTGGGGTTGGCGGTCACCCGGCGGGCCAGGGCGGCCTCGCCGCGGAACTCGTCCCGGCGGTGGATCAGCAGGACCTTTTCGCACACGCCGCACAGGTACTCGGCGCTTTGCAGCGCGGCGCTGCCGCCGCCCACCACCGCGGCGGTTTTGCCGCGGTAAAACGCGCCGTCGCACACCGCGCAGTAGCTGATGCCCCGGCCGGTCAGCTCCTGCTCCCGCGGCAGGCCCAGCCCTTTGTGGCGGGCGCCCGCCGCCAGCACCACGCTGCGGCAGGCAAAGTCTCCGCCGTCGCTGGGCACCACAAAGCCGCCGTCCGGCTGCGGCTGCACGCCCGCCGCCCTGGCAAAGCTGAACTGCACCCCCAGCGCCGACGCCTGGCTGTACATGGCGTCGGACAGCGCCGCGCCGGACACCGACGCGATGCCGGGGTAGTTTTCCACCTGGGGGGAAGAGGCGATCTGCCCGCCAAAGCCCTCGCATTCCAGCACCTGCACGCTCTTGCCGGCCCGCGCGGCATAGATGGCCGCCGTCATGCCCGCAATGCCCGCGCCGATCACAACAATATCCCTGTATTCTGCCATAAAAAGCCTCCTTTGGCGGGATGCCCCGCCCGGTCGTATTCTGCTTTCCTTTATAATAAGTATAGTCTCTCCGTTTTGGCCGGTCTTGTCCGTTGCCGCGGCAACGGGGCTTGCCGCAGCCCGCTGCATTGGGTATACTGGAAGGGACAAGCGCAGCCTTCTGCCCCGATTGTATCAGGTTTGCCCCGGCTTGGCAATCGCCGCGGCTTTGTGCCGGGGGCGGCCGTGCCCGGACGCCAAGAAAGGAAAGCCCATGCAGCTTTTGGTTTGTATCATCTATCTGGCCCTGGCCGCCGCGGTGGTGGCGCTGCGGGGCCGTCCCGCCTACCCGGCCGCCAAGGCGCTGGCCGGGGCGGGGTTTTGCGCGCTGGCGGCGGTCTGTGCCTGGCAGACGGGCGGCAGCCCCTGGCCCTGGCCGCTGCCGGCCGGCTTTGTGCTGTGCGCGGCGGGGGACGTGGCCATGGGCCTGTACAACCTGCGCCGGCGCCCGGCGGCGCTGCTGTGGGGCGTAGGGCTGTTTGCAGGCGGGCATTTGTGCTTTTTGGCCGGGCTGTGGCGGCGGCTGTCCCCCACGGCCGGGGCGCTGGTCTTTGCCGCATCGGCCGCCGCGGTGCTGGCCTGGCTGCTGCACCGCCGCCTGCTGGATATGGGCAGGCTGGGCGGCTGCGGCGCGGCCTACTGCTTTGCCGTCAGCCTGATGGCCGGCCAAAGCGCCGCGCTGGCCCTGGCCGCGCCCGGCACAGGCACGGCGCTGTTTGCCGCAGGCGCGGCGCTGTTCTGGCTGTCCGACCTGATTTTGCTGTTCCTGTATTTCTCGCCGCGGCGGGGCGGCCGGGCGCTGCACATTGCCAATTTGACGGCCTACTATGGCGGCATGCTGCTGCTGGCGCTGAGCATGGGCCGGGCCTGAGCCGCGCCGCCGTGCCCGGCCGGCGGGCAGCGGCAGGGAGAGTACAAGCAGAATAAATTCTGGACGTATTTTGCAGGCGGCGTCTTTCCGGCGGGGAAGGCGCCGCCTGCGGGCAATCCCCCAACGGCGCCGGCGTCCGCCGGACCGGTTTGCCGGGGCGCCCCGCCAAACCGGTGCAGCCGGGAGAGCAGTATGGGCCGGAACGACGATTGACTGCCCTAAAATACAACATAAATTATATTATGTAAAATATTGATCGGGCGCCGCCCCCATGCCCGAAAGCACCGGGGCGCTTTTGCGGCGGCGGGACGGTCAAAATGACCGGAAAACGCGCAAAAAGACTGCGGGGCGGATTTTTAGTTCCTCCAACGGATTTTTCGCACTAATTTTGGTCAAAACTGCCGAATTGGCGCCCGGGCGCTTGATTTTTCGCAGACGGTGTGATACCATAAATGAAAATATTGATTCCTATGAAAACAGGTAGTTTATAACCATTTTAGCAACGAAATGTTTATTTTGATGCTAAAATGGTCGAGACTGCATTTTCATTTGCCGATCTCTTGGCGGGGAAAGCGCGTGTGACGCAGGAAACAAAGGTTCTGCGGACGGCACGGCAGCACAAAAACGTTGAAGGGCGGCAGATGCAAAGCCCGATCATGCGGCGGATGCCGCTTCTCCGTCGGGATTTTGCGGCTTTGCTGGAAACCTTGCAGAAAGGGGGCGGACTTGTGGAAGAACGCGATCTGGAAATTTTGCCCGGCTTCCCGCTGGAAGCGTTCCTGCAGGGGCCGGACAGTGCGGCCTGGAACCGGGACACATGCCGCAGTTACCGCCGCGCCCTGTACGAGCTGCAGCATTTCCTGGCCGGCAAGGGCCTGCCCACGCCCCAGCTGCTGGAAGCCTGGCAGGCGGACCTGCACCGGCAGGGGTACCGGCAGCGCAGCGTCAACATGCGCATCTCGGCAGCCAACAACTACTTCCGCCGGTGCGGCAGGCACGACCTGCTGATGCACCACAGCCGCCCGAACGCTGTGCCGGTGCCGGAACTGACCCGTGCCGAATATCTGCGCCTGCTGCAGACGGCCCGCGGCCAGAACAAGCACCGGCTGTACCTGCTGATCAAGCTGTTTGCCACCACCGATCTGTCGCTGCAGTGCCTGGAGCAGATCACCGTGCAGGTGGTGCAGGACGGCGGCGCCGTGCTGGACTGCCGCGGCAGCCCGCTGGAGTTCCATCTGCCGGCGGCGCTGCGCCAGGAACTGCTGGATTATATCGCCGAGCACGGCCCGGCATCCGGCCCGGTGTTCATCACCCGCGGCGGGCGGCCCATCAACCGCTCCAACCTGTGCCGGGAGATGCAGGAGCTCTGCCGCGCTGCCGGCGTGCCGGAGCAAAAGGGCAGCCCCCGCTGCCTGCGCAACCTGTACCAGGCGACCCAAAACGACATCTACGCCAACCTGGAGCAGATGCTCCAACAGGCTTACGACCAGCTTTTGCAGGCCGAACAAACGGCCGCAGGATGGAAGGAGGGGGCGTAGATGGGGTAGCATCCACTGAATGACCGCGCCCGGCACGCCGGGCATACACCAAAGAAGAACGCAATTGATACTAAGGGAGGAATCCTGAGATGCAAACATGGAAAACAAGGTTCCGCCGCATCGCTGCAATGGTCTGCGCCCTGGCACTGTGTGCCAGCCTGCTGCCGGCCGGCGCGCTGGCGAACAACACGGACAGCAATGAGAGCCCGTCCAGCCAGGTTGTGACAGCGACGGAGCCGGCTGAGGAAGAAAAGACCGAGGAAACGGGAACCGAAACGGAGCAGCCGGCAGCCGAAACCGAGCAGCCCGCCGAGGAAACTGAGACTGAGGAGAAAGTCGAGGAGGAAACCGAAGAGCCTGCCGAGGAGCCGGAGGAAGAGCCTGTTGAGGAGCCGGAAGAAGAGCCTGCTGAGACGGTTGGCGATGGTACAGGGGAAGAGGAAGATGATCAGCCGGCGGTCAATTCTGTGATCCTGCAGGCTGATAATTCGGAACCTAGTGTGGAAGCACGCGTGGCTGACGGAACTGAAACGGTTTACACGGATGACGATAAGGGAATCAGTGTCACCGCGGAAGTCGGCTATACTGGTGCATTAACCCGTCGAAGTGTGGAATTTATTATTACCATTGACGGCGCAGAAGCTGGCAGAAAGACAATCGATAATTTCGATGTTTGGGGGCAGAATGTAACGATTATTGCCCCTGGGTATCAGGTTGCTACTCGTATTGAGGGCAGCGAACTTGTCACGGGAACATTCACGCATACTAGCGGTGATATTTATCGTTTGATTCCAACTGCCAATAATCTCACGGCATACATTGAACTGACTTCGTTCAAAACATCCGATACGGTTCAGATTGGCGACTATGGCACATTCTCTTGGGAAAAGGGCGATGCCGAGAATGACGATTTTGAACGTCAGCTGACAATTTATGTGGATGGTGAAGAACGCGAGACGTTCGCAGTCTATACGCCGGATTTGCTTACCAATGCCGGTACGAATGATCAGTTCTGGTTCACCCCGGATACGGATACATATAACAGTGATGTTCGTTTCCAGGTTGGCGGCGACGGTACCGGGTTGACCTTGGGCAGCACCCTTGGACTGATTGATTTCTCGGTGTATCTGACCACCAAATGCCCCTGCGGCAATGCTTGGTGCGAATGCCCTGGTGGTTCTGAGTGTACCTGCGAGCCCGACTGTGATTGTGACCTGTGCAACCCGGAGCAGGGCGCCACGGAAATTCGTACCAATTACGGTGTCATCGAGTATAAGGAGCCTTCCGGTGAAGGATACAATCTGACCGTAGAGGTTTACGTGAATGGTCAGCTTAAAGAAACGACGGATCAGCTGCGCGTCCGTGCAGGTGAGTTGGATTGCCTGAATTTTACGCCTGCGGACGGATATTACTATTTTAATGACCAGAACAGCTACGATTTGGTCACCGACGGAAGCTCCACTTGGGATCAGCGTACAGGCTACCTCCTTATTGTCGGCGGCCGGGACGACAATAATGTCCTGAAGATTTATCTGTGGACATTTAAAAACCATGCCCGGCTGGATGTGGAGCGGCGTCTTGGCGATGTGATGGACAATGTGACCGGCTATATGATTTCTTACGAAGCGTATAACCCGGAAACCAAGCAGAACGAGACCTTTACGTATGAGGCAACTTCTTTCCTGCTTGCACAGAGCCAGATGGTTCCCACCGATACAAACGTGACACTTACCCCCATTTGCGATGCTCCGTATGAGGTTTCGCAATGGTCAACAGCAGGTGCGTACACCGCAGTTACGTTGACTGGTTCTGAAGGACAGTCTCAGACTGAGGCATACGGAAATCAGGCAACTATCAACATCCATAATACGGCTTTTACCAGTGTTACGGTTTATATCGATTCCCTGCGTGGAGTTACGCCCCCCACCGAGGATGATTTGACTGGCAACAAAGATAATATCTTTGATAATGGTGTGGCCGTTATTGTTGACTGTGTGAATGATGAAGTGAGCCATGAGGAGGCCAACTATGGTCTGACAGCAGGCTCTTTCGAAATCAGCGAACTCAAGGGCGACAGTGTGAGCGGCTATTATGTTGAAGTGACTGTTACCCCGGACTCCTACGTTGACCGTTATAATGACAAGTTCACGGATGATGTTACCCATGAACGTACCGATGAGAGCGATAAGGTCATCCGCCTGAACTGGGTAGTTGTCCAAAATGAGAACGGCAGCTATACCAGCGCATGGAAGGCTGTAGAGCCTGCAACCATCAAGGTGACCTGCGGTGAGGTTGAGGTGCCGACGAAGCCGGATGAGCCTACCATCACCGAAATTGATGACCTTTTGGATGTAAAAGTCACCTGCGCAAACAATGTTCCTACCCATAAAGAAACGATTTATAGTGTGAACTATTATACGCTTGGTGAGGTTACTTCCAGCGATAATGGAAATACTTACACTTGCGTTGTGACCATTCCTTCGGCCAATTATATTGTGGACTTTAACGATGCTAGTGGTATGCAGCATACCTGCGCTACCGAATCGGAAGAAGTTACCCTTGTGGCCACTAAAGTGGATAATGTTTGGAAATGGCAGCTGGGTAGTGGCGAAAAATCTATGGTCGAGTTCCAGGCCACCTGCAAGCCGGATGACCCCACCGACGACGAGATCAAAATCCTGTTCGGCGACACTACTTTGCAGGTGAAGTGTATCAACGAAAGCGCGTCTCACGATGCTCACACTTTCGCACTGCAGGATGAAACATTCGAAGTTGCTTCTGTCGATTTTGAAAATGGCACTTATATTGCTACCGTAAACATTGCCAAAGCGCCGTATCGTGACCTTTACAATGAGGAAGTTGGCACGGTTCACTCTCTGGTAGACGATACAACTGTCGTAACTGCAACATTGCTTTACAATGGCAACGAGTGGGTTTTGCCGGAGAATGCAACGGTTACCATTGATGTAACCTGCGATACCACCACTGACCCCGGCACTGACAAGCCGGACGAGCCCACCGCGGAAGAACTTACGGATGCCTTCGGAAGCAAAATTCTCGTTCTGTGCAACCAGAAGAACCCGAACCATTACAGGGGCCTGCGCGGCGCCTACTACTGGCTGAACCAGGGTAACTTCAGCTTTACGGAAGTGCGCCAGGATGCGGACAATGGCTATTACGTTGAGGTTACCGTTGAGCCCGGCCGCTATGTGGAACTGTTCTCCCAGGCCACCGGAGTGAACCATACGCTGGTATCCGGCCAGGGCAACCAGACTTTCCGCATGTACTATACAAAAGGCGTCTGGACGCCGGATGTCCAGCAGGTGACCTTCAATGTCACTTGCAGCTGGACCACCGTTTCCGGCGGCGACACCCCCAAGGACGAGCATCCTGAGGTTGGCAAGGCCATTGCCAACGGCACTTGGGGCACGCCCACGCCCACCCCGGCGGCATCTGCCACCAGCACCATCCCCCAGACCAGCGACAGCATGCCCATCGGCCTGCTGGCCGGCACCGCCGCCATCGCGGCGGCCGCCATCGCCCTGCTTCTGGTGCTGCGCAAGCGCCGTCAGCAGTAACCGCATCAAACCGCCCGTAAGGGCCAGACAAACTTAACCGTCCAGGGCCACCCCGCTTAGCGCGGGGTGGCCCTGGCTGCTTTTTTGTCCGCCGCCGCGGAAATGCGGCAAAGCGAACAGGCGGGATTGCCGCATAAGACGGCGCGCCAGGCAAAAGAAAAAGCGCGCAATCCCGCCCAAAAGCAAGCGGCCCTGCAGGCAAACGCAACAAAGCTGCGGCAAGCATTGCGGCAAATTTCTCCGTTGAGTTAGGGGGAAGCGCCATACTAAAATAAAAACGTAGATTCAGCCCGGACCCGTGCCCGATGCGCAATAGGGCAGGGGAAGGGCGGCAGGTTTGTGTCTTGCCTGCTGCACCCCAAAATCTTTAGAAAGAGGAGAGTCTCATGAGCAAATTCATTGACACTGCCAGTGAAAAGCTGCTTGTGATTGCTGGCAAGATCAGCAACCAAAAGCACATGGCGTCCATCAAGAATGCGTTCTACACCTTGATGCCCGTCATCCTCACCGGCGCTTTCTGCACTCTGATCTCCAACGTCGTCTGCTCCACGACGACAGAGGGCATCAGCCTGGCCAAGCTGCCCGGCATGTCCTGGCTGGGGATCTTTACCGACCTGTTCACCGCCTGCAACTACGCAACGCTGAACTTCTTTACCATCGCGGCCGTCTTTTTGATCGGCATGGAGCTGGCCAAGCAGAACGGCATGGGCGACAGCCCTGACTCCGGCGTGGTCGCCGTCTGCTCCTACGTCGCCACCCTGTCCACCCGCGTCACCACCACCGTGGACGATGTGGAGGTCACCGTCACCAACGTCATCAGCAGCGACTACACCGCCTCCCGCGGCTTGTTCCTGGGCATGATCATTGCTCTGGTCTCGGTGGAAATTTACAGCGCCATCACCAAGAGCCATGTGTTCGACTTCAAAATGCCGGACTCGGTGCCCGCCAACGTCACCAAGAGCTTCAGCGCGCTGCTGCCTTTCGCCTTCACCGTGCTGATCTGCGGCGCTGCCAACTTTGCCACCAACAAGATCTTCGGCCTGAGCCTGTACCAGATCGTGTACACCTTCCTGCAGGGCCCGCTGGAGAGCGTCATGCAGGGCCTGCCCGGACTGCTGATCCTGATGCTGGTCGCCCAGCTGTTCTGGTGCATCGGTATCCACGGCAACCAGATCATCAAGGCAGTGCGCGACCCGCTGCTGAACGCCGCCATCCTGGCCAATACCGACCTGGTCGCCCAGGGCGTCACCGATATGAGCCAGTACAACGTCATCAACATGAGCTTCTGGGACACTTACATGTCCCTGGGCGGCTCCGGCTGCACGCTGGGCCTGATCATCGCCATCTTCATTTTCTCCAAGCGTGAAGATTACAAGGCCATTGGCAAGCTGAGCATCGGCCCCGCCATCTTCGAGATCAACGAATGTATGACCTTCGGTCTGCCCATCGTTCTGAACCCCTACCTGGTCATCCCCTTCATCATCACCCCGCTGATTACCGGCACCATCGGTTACTTTGCCACGGTTTCGGGCTTTGCCGGCGTCGCACTGTACGCCATGCCCTGGACCACCCCGCCGATCATCAGCGCCTGGCTTTCCACCGGCGGCAGCATTGGCGCCGTGATCACACAGCTGATCTGTATCGTGGTCGCAGTGCTGATCTACATCCCCTTTGTGCTGCTGGCCAACCACGAGCGCCAGGCCACAGAGGCCGAGGCCCCGGCGGAAGCCTGAGCGGCTGACTGCGGATCTACCCGGTGCGCTACCTGACAAGACACAATGCTGAAGCATAACGCCGCCCGTGCACAAACCGGGGTGCGGAACGACCTTGGCCGGCACCATGCGGCCCCGGTCAAGTACCCGGTGCGCCGGGCGGCGTTTTGCTTTTCCTGCCAAAGCAACCCGTTTTTGACAAGCAAGGAGCTTTTATATGCTGAAAACCGTTACCCTGCCGGAAGGTTTTTTCCTTGGCGCTGCGGCCAGTGCCTGGCAGACCGAGGGCTGGTCCGGCAAAAAGGACGGCCAGGACTCCTACATGGACCTGTGGTACAAAAACCACAAGTCCGCCTGGCACAACGGCTACGGCCCCGCCGTGGCCACCGACTTTTACAACCGTTACCAGGAAGACATCGACCTGATGAAGCAGATCGGCCTGCAGTGCTACCGCACCTCGCTGAACTGGTCCCGTTTCCTGACCGACTACGAAAACATTGTGGTGGACGAGGAATACGCCGCCTACTACGACCGCATGCTGGACGCCTGCATCGCCGCCGGCGTGGAGCCGATGGTCTGCCTGGAACACTACGAGCTGCCCGCCCAGCTGTACTACAAGTACGGCGGCTGGGGCTCCAAACATGTGGTGGACCTGTATGTCCGCTATGCCGAGGCCGCTTTCCGGCGCTTTGGCAAAAAGGTCAAATACTGGTTTGCCTTCAACGAGCCCATCGTCGTGCAGACCCGCGTCTTTCTGGACTCCGAACGCTGGCCCTTCCACCAGGACAGCCAGCTCTGGATGGACTGGAACTACAACAAGGCTCTGGCCACAAACCGTGCCATGAAGGTGTACAAGGAGGGCGGCTACCGCATTCCCGGCGGCAAGTTTGGCTCCATCATCAACATCGAGATGGCCTATCCCCGCTCGGATTCCGCCTATGACCGCCAGGCCGCCGAGATGTACGACCTGTTCTACAACAAGATCTTCCTGGACCCGGCCATCAAGGGCGAGTATCCCGCCGGCCTGTTTGACCTGCTGGGGACCCACGGCATCCATGTGGACGCCACCGCCGAGGAGCTGAAGGACATCCGCGAGAACACGCTGGACTGGGTGGGGCTGAACCTCTACCATCCCAACCGGGTCATGGGCCGAACCACCGCCGTCAACCCGCAGGCGCCCTTCCACCCCAACTTCTATTACGAGGAGTGGGAGATGCCCGGCCGCCGCATGAACCCCTTCCGCGGCTGGGAGATCGGCCCGGAGATCATCTACGACATGGGGGTCCGCATGCGGGACGAATACGGCAATCTGGACTGGTTCGTGGCCGAGAGCGGCATGGGCGTCGAGAACGAGCAGCGTTACCGCGACGCCGGCGGCACCATCCAGGACGACTACCGCATCGACTTTATCAAGGAGCATCTGGCCAACGCGGTGCGTGCCGCCAACGAGGGCAGCAACTGCCACGGCTATATGCTGTGGGCGTTTACCGACAACGTCAGCCCCCGCAACGCCTTCAAGAACCGCTACGGCCTGGTGGAGATCGACCTGGAGCACAATCGGGACCGCCGCCTGAAAAAAAGCGCCGGATTTTACCGGCAGACGATCCAGACCGGGCAGTTTACGCTGGAGGACAGCGCGGAAGAATACAAGTAAGCGGCCGATGCTGCCGCACCCCGGCAGAGAGGCTCGCTCTGCTGTCTGACTTTTTATTTGGAAAGGACCAAACGCCATGCCCCGCAAAAGACCCAAACGGACGTTTTACCGCATTGCGCCGGACGCCATGACCGAGCAGCAGCTGCGCATGCAGAAAATGCGCGACGAGCTCAATGCGCCCGACCCGGAGGACCCGCACGCCTTTACCCCGTACAAGATCATCACATACATTTTTGTGGTGTTCTTCCAGCCCTATGCGCTGTACCGCATCTGGTGCAAAAAATCGCCCTTCAACCATCGGGAAAAAATTGTGCAGACCTGCGTCTGCGCGTTGATCCTGGGGTGCTTTATCGCCATCCGGCTGGGGCTGATCTGACGGAGCCGCTCCTTTCCTGCCATTTTGTTTCCGCGGCCAGGCACCCCCCTGGCGGGCGCCTGCCTTCACCTTTTTATCACCCCAAGGAGGTATTTGTATGGTTATCGTCAATGCGCCGCTGCGCGCCGATATGTTCCGCACCAAGGCCGAGGGCATCGGCCTGACCTTTGTCAGCAAGACTGGCATGAAAATGTCTTTCAGCGTTCCCGCCGGCGAGGATGAGGCCGCCAAGGCCGCCGAGCTGAAAAAGCTGTGCAAGGCCGACAAGGAACTGAACACCGTCTATTTTCAGGTCACCACCGGCTGATGGGATTCCGCCTGTCATTTCGGCGCCGCCTGACCATGACCCGACGGGGAAAGGAGGCCCGAAGTGCTAGACCCCAAAGAGCGCGCGCTTTTGCTGGCGCTTTCTGAAACCGAATACTGCACCTCGGAGACGCTGGCCAAGGCGATGGGCGTCAGTTCCCGCACGGCCCGCACCATGGTCAGCCGCCTGAAAGACAAGCTGAACAAAAACGGGGCCGACATCCTGTCCCGCACCCACCATGGCTATCTTTTGCAGGTCAGCGACCGGCAGAGGTTCAACGCCCTGTGCGAAGGCCGGGTCCACCCCAAGCGGTTTATCCCCTCCAACGGCGAGGAGCGGGTCTACTACCTGCTGGTGCTGCTGCTCTGCCAGGTGGAGTATATCAAGCTGGACGACATCAGCGCCGAGCTGTATGTGAGCAAGTACACCATCACCGGCGACCTGCGCCGGGTGGAAGCGATGCTGGCCGAGTACAGCCTGAGCATCCAGCGGCGTCCCAACTACGGGATCCGAATCACCGGGCGTGAGGTGGACATCCGCAACTGCATGGCCCACACGCTGACCAATTACAGCAGCATGATGCCGGACGGCGGCGCAGGCTACCGGCAGATGGCCCAAACCATCAGCCAGCTGCTGCTGGAGGTGGTGCAGAAATTTGACCTGCATTTTCCGGAGATCAACTTCCGCAATCTGGTCAACATGATCTTTGCCATCATCCACCGGGTTCTGCAGCGCCGTCTGATCCCGCTGCCCCAGGCCGAGACGAGCCGGGCACTGAGCCAGGACCTGAACCCGCAGGCGCGCCAGGCGGCCGAATGGCTGGCAGACGCGCTGGAGCGGGAGTTCAATATCGAACTGCCTGCCCAGGAAACGGATTTTTTGGCGCTGAACATCGCCGGAAAGCGCAACTACGGCAGCATCGAGCCTGCCGAGGACGAGAATGTCGAGATCGCCCCGGAACTGATGAACCTGGTGGACAGCATGCTGGAATCCATCTACGAGTCCTTCAAGCTGGACTACCGCCGCAATTTTCTGCTGCGGATGAACCTGGGCCAGCACATGGTGGCGCTGGACATCCGCCTGCGTTACGGTATGCCGGTGGAAAACCCGCTGCTGGGCGAGGTGCAGCTGCAATACTCGCTGGCCTACGCCCTGGCCGAGCAGGCGGCCATCCCGCTGCGGCACTACTATCAGACGGTGGTGTCCGAAGATGAGATCGGCTACCTGGCCTATATTTTCCAGCTGACGCTGGAGCAGGAGAAGGACGGGTTCAAGAAAAAGAACGTGCTGATCGTCTGCGCGGCCGGCATCGCCAGTTCCAAACTGATCGCCTATCGGTTCGAGGAAGAGTTCGCCAAATACATCGACCGTGTCTATATGTGCGATGTTTACCGGCTGGACCAGTTTGATCTGTCCAAGGTGGACTATATCTTTACCTCGGTGCCCATTCACAAAAAGGTGACGGTGCCGGTCATTCGGGTGGAGGATTTCCTCAACAGCTCCAGCGTGCGCATCGTGCGCAATATCCTGGAGGGCTGCTCCGCCAGTTTCCTCTCGGCCTACTACCGCGAGGACCTGTTCTTCCCGCACATCACCGGCAAGACCAAGGAGGAGGCCGTCTTTAACCTGTGCAATCTCATCAACGAGGTGCTGCCCCTGCCTCAGGGGTTTTACTCGGCGGTGCTTAAACGCGAGGAGCTGGCCCGCACCGATTTCTGCCCCATGGTGGCGTTCCCCCACGCCTACAAGGTCCTCAGTGACGAGACCTTTGTGGCGGTGGGTATCCTGGACGAACCCATCCACTGGGTCAAGAACGACGTGCAGGTGCTGCTGCTGATCTCCATTGCCGACAAGGAAAACCCGGAGCTGCAAAAGTTTTACCTTTCCATCACTTCCTTTATGCAGGACACCGAACGGGTCAAAAGCCTGATCCGCTATCGGGACTTTGCCTGGTTCATGCGGCTGCTGTGCGGCGGCTCGAACACGGAACCGTGACGAAAAGGGATTTCCGGACGATTGCGGAAAATCTCTCTCTGGAGTTTTTTCCGCAATCCAATTAGAATGAAATTACTGATTTCGGGCGTTCGGCCCCTGCCGGTGCGCCCCAGCAAAAGGAGAAAAACCCATGAACGAAGAGTTTGACGAGATCTACGAGGCAGCGTTTACGCTGATCGGCATTGCCGGCGACTCGAAAGCGGAGAGCATGGCAGCCATCGACTGTGCCAAACAGGGCGATATCGAGGGTGCCCGCAAACATCTGGAAGCTGCCGACCAGACCATGGTCCAGGCGCACGAGTCCCAGACCGCTATGCTCCAGCAGGAAGCGGAGGGCAACCCTGTCAAGGTCAACATCATCCTTGTCCACGCCCAGGATCACCTGACCATGGCAATGATGATGCGCGACATGGCCGAACAGTTTGTCAACCTGTATCAGCTGGTTCTAAATAAATAAGGTTCAAAGCACCCGTGTGTGATGCGGGTCTGCTGCATTTTACAGAAAGGACGATTTATTATGAAAATCTTGCTTGCCTGCTCTGCCGGTATGTCCACCAGCCTGCTGGTGACCAACATGAAAAAGGTCGCCGACCCTGCCGACGTGATCGAGGCCCACCCCGTGCGCACCGTGCCCGATATCATCGATAACTGGGACGTTTTGCTGCTGGGTCCCCAGGTCCGTTACCTGGAAAAGGAGTATAAGCCCCTGTGCACCCAAAAAGGCAAGGGCTTTGGCATCATCCCCATGCAGACCTACGGCCGCATGGACGGCAAAGCCTGCATGGAACTGGCCCGCAAGGCCGCCGCGGAAGCCGGCCTGTAACAGCAAGAGGGGACCTGCACATGAAAGAATTTGACTATACCGTTCAGGATGCGCTGGGCATCCACGCCCGCCCGGCCGGGCAGATCGCCAAATATGCCAAGGAAAACCGCGACCGTGCCAGCATCAAGGTGGAAAAGGTCGGCGGCAAGTCTGCCGACGCCGTGCGCGTCATGGCGCTGATGACCCTGGGGGCCAAGCCCGGCGATGTGCTGCACATCACAGTGGACGGCCCGGAAGCGGATGCCGTAGCCGACGGCCTGAGCGAGCTGCTGCGCACCGAAAAGCTGTGACCTGCCGCGCGGCGGCAGCGTTTCAATACAGGGGCAGCGTGCGGCCGGAGCCACGGCGGCACGCTGCCCCTTTTGCGCGCCCGCAGGAGGGCCTGAGCCAGAAAGTCAAAACAGGAGAAAGATCAGGAGTTTTATCATGGAACTGACAAGCCAAAAAATGCGCAGGCTGGCGCCGGAACTGGACCCGCTGCGTCTGGGCACCGGCTGGAAGCCGGAGGACCTGGCCAAGCCGCAGATCATTGTTGAGAGTACCTTTGGCGACAGCCACCCCGGCAGCGGCCATCTGGATAAACTGGTAGCCGCCGCCTGCCGCGGCATTGCCGATGCCGGCGGCCACGGAGCCCGCTATTTCTGCACCGACATCTGCGACGGGGAAAGCCAGGGCACCGACGGCATCAACTTCAGCCTGGCCAGCCGCGAGATGATCGCCAACATGATCGAGATCCACGCCAACGCCACCCCCTTTGACGGCGGCGTCTACATTGCCAGCTGCGACAAGGGCATGCCCGCCAACCTGATCGGTCAGGCGCGGGTGAACATCCCCAGCGTGGTGGTCACCGGCGGCACCATGAGCGCCGGCCCGGAGCTGCTGACGCTGGAGCAGCTGGGCATGTACAGCGCCAAATACGAGCGCGGCGAGATCGACGAGGCAAAGCTGGACTGGGCCAAGCAGAACGCCTGCCCCAGCTGCGGGGCCTGCAGCTTTATTGGCACGGCGTCTACCATGCAGATCATGGCCGAGGCCATGGGCCTGGCGCTGCCCGGCAGCGCATTGCTGCCCGCCACCAGCCCCGATCTGGAGGATTACGCCTACCGCGCCGGCAAACAGGCTGTGGCGCTGGCGCTGCAGGGAATCAAGCCCGGCGACATCGTGACCATGGACAGCCTGGAAAACGCCATCCTGGTGCATGCGGCCATTTCCGGCTCCACCAACTGCCTGCTGCATCTGCCGGCCATCGCCCACGAGTACGGCATTGCCATTGACGGCGACACCTTCGACCGGCTGCACCGTGGCGCCAAATACCTGCTGGATCTGCGCCCGGCCGGCCGTTGGCCCGCCGAGTTCTTCTACTATGCCGGCGGCGTGCCCGCCATCATGGAGGAGATCCGCGACCGGCTGCACCTGGATGCTATGACTGTCACCGGCAAGACGCTGGGCGAAAACCTGGCTGAGCTGAAAGCCGGCGGCTTTTACGACCGCTGCCAGGGCTGGCTGGACAAGGCCAACCAAAAGTACGGCATCCACATTACCAAGGAGGATATCATCCGCCCGGCGGATCGGGCCATCGGCAGCGACGGCTCTATCGCCATCCTCAAGGGCAACCTGGCACCGGAGGGCGCGGTCATCAAGCACACCGCCTGCCCGAAAGAGATGTTCCACGCCGTGCTGCGCGCCCGCCCCTTTGACAGCGAGGAGGACTGCCTGGACGCCGTGCTGCACCACAAGGTGCAGAAGGGCGACGCGGTGTTCATCCGCTACGAGGGCCCCCAGGGCAGCGGCATGCCGGAGATGTTCTACACCAGCGAGGCCATCAGCTCGGACGCCGAGCTGGGCCGCGCCATCGCGCTGATCACCGACGGCCGCTTCTCCGGCGCATCCACCGGCCCGGTCATCGGCCACTGCAGCCCCGAAGCCCAGGCCGGCGGCCCCATTGCGCTGGTGGAGGAGGGCGACCTGATCGAGATCGATGTGGAAAACCGGGTGCTGGCCATTGTGGGCATTGCCGGCGAGCGCCGCACGCCGGAGGAGATCGACACGGTGCTGGCCCGGCGCCGCGAAAACTGGCGCCCCAAGCCCCGCCGCTACCAGCGCGGCACGCTGCGCCTGTTTGCCGAGCACGCCGCCAGCCCCATGAAGGGCGCCTACCTGGCCTTTGACGAGTAAATTTGCTGGAACGGGGAGGAATCCGCTTGCAATACCGCTTTTTGGTGGCCAGCGACCTGGACGGTACGCTGCTGCCCACACCGGACGCCGGCCTGGAGCCCGGCCTGCTGGACTGGATCCGCGCCTGCCGGCGGGCCGGCGGGCTGTTCTGCCCGGCCAGCGGCCGCAGCTATCCCACGCTGCGCGCTGTGTTTGAGGATGTGGTGCCGGATGTGGTATTCCTGGCCGAAAATGGCGCGCTGGCCTATCAGGACGACTGCCTGCTGTACAGCATTGCCATGCCGCGGGAACTGTGCCGCCAGCTTGTGGCCGACATCGACGCCCTGCCGGAATGCGAGGCCAGGGTAAATACCTCGGTTGGGTGCTACTTTTTCCCCAAGCCGGAGGACCTGATCCGCAGCCGGCGGCCCCGCGGTGTGGCCGGCGGGCATCCGGTGCACCGCTTTGACGAGATCGAGGGCGAGATCACCAAGATATCGGCTTTCTGCGCTGACGGCGTGGACGGCCCTGCGGCGGTGCTGCTGCCCCGGTGGCAGCGGCGCATCGGGGCGGCGGTCACCGGCGCCTGCTGGCTGGATTTTACCGCCGCTGGCAAGGGGCTTGGCCTGCGCCGCCTGTGCCGGCTGTTTGACGTGCCGCCGGAGAATACCATCGCTTTTGGTGACAATTACAACGACGTCTCGCTTTTGGAGGCCGCCGGCACCGCCTACATCATGGATATTGCCTGCGACGATTTGAAAGCAAAGTTCCCCAACCACACGTCCAGCGTGCTGCAGACGCTGCGCGGGCTGGAACCGCGCCTGTTCGGCCGCTGATGGGCCGGACCTGCCGCGGCTTGCGCACAGCTATCAGATATCTCCATAACATTCCTCATAAATTGTCGTCGCCGCCGCGGAATGCTCCGCGGCGGCGACGGCCTGCTGCGGGTTCTGCCCGCAAAGCGAAAGCGGCAGCCCGCCGGGGCTGCCGCTGGAGCGGTCGATCCACATTGCTGGATCCAATGAAAGAGGAGGAAGGCGGCCGGGGCTGCCGCGCAGGCGCAGTTGCTCGGCTCCGCGGCAGGGGCGCGCCTGCCAGCGCCGCAAAGCGCCCCCGGCGCCCGGCAGGGCAGGGGGCGGTCTCAGCCCTCGGCGCCGTCCAGGTAGCCCGCAGGCACCACGTCAAAGGCTTCGGCCAGGCCGTCGCGCATCCACATCTCGGCGTCGCAGCGCACGCTGTAGCCGCAGCCGGGGTCGGTCATCCAGTCCTCCGGCTTGCGCTGGGGCAGCACATGCTGGGCCAGCATGCTCATGATCACGCCGCCGTGGGTGACGCAGGCGGCCTCCTGGGTGTGGGTGCGCAGCATATACTCGAACAGCCTCATCAGCATGTCGCCGGTGCGCTTGTAAAAGGCGGCGCGGCCCTCGGCACCCTGGGGGACTTCCTGGCTGGCGGGGTCCATCCAGCGGGCAAAGGCGGGGTCTTTCACCAGCTGGTCCAGCGGCTGGCCCTCAAAAACGCCAAAAGCCATCTCGCGCAGGTCCTGTAAAGGGATCTGCTTTACACCGGGGTACAGAATGTCCGCCGTCTGCACCGCCCGCAGCAGCGGCGAGGTGAACACCAGCGACACCTGCGGGTAGGCAAACTGCTGTTTCAGGGCGGCCAGCTCGGCACGGCCCTGGCCGCACAGCGGCAGGTCGGTGCCGCTGCCAATGTAGCGGCCCTCCAGGTTGCCGGCGGTCAGTCCGTGGCGGATCAAGTGCAGCTTGTAATATTTCGACAAAATATACCTCCTTGTATTTTCAAACGACCCGATCTTCCGCTCTGCCCGCCCCTGCCGGGCGGAAGCACGGACGGCAGAAAAGATTACAAAATAGTTACAATTTTGGGCACAGCGAAGCTGGCAAAAATTTCCGGGTACAATATTTGCACACGGAGCCGCGCGGCGGTGCCCATATCTTGTTTTTGGCCAAAAAGCATGGCAAAAACGTCAAAAAGTGCGGTCAAAACTTGGCGGATTTTGTATTTACAAAATGTTTTTGCAAAGATATAATGTACAGCACGTAGAACGAAAACGGGGCCGCTTGCGCGCGGTCCGGCAAGGACGGCAAGGAATCATGGCGGTGGAGTTCAATCGCATTATCACGCTGCTGCGTAAGGAGCGGGGCCTGACCCAAAAACAGGCGGCCCAGGACCTGGGCATCTCTCAGGCGCAGCTTTCCCATTACGAAAAGGGCATCCGGGAGTGCGGCCTGGAGTTCGTGGTGCAGGTGGCCAACTACTACGGCGTCTCCTGCGATTATCTGCTGGGCCGCAGTGCCGAGCGCAGCGGCCAGACCATCACGGTGGACCAGCTGCCCGATACCGCAGCCCACGGCGACAGCGTATACCGGGGCAGCGTGCTGCCGGTCATGTACAAAAAGCTGATCGAAAACTCGCTGGATATCCTGTTTGATCGGCTGGCGGCCTGCAAAGACAAAGGGCTTGTCGCCGCAGTCAGCAACTATCTGATGCTGGCAGTTTACCGGGTGTTCCGGCAGCTGTACCAGGCGTCGCCCAAAAATGTGGCCAGCATGTTCCGCATCAGCCGGGCCCGCTGGCAAAGCGATACCGACGCCGCTATGCATGTGGCCGAAGCCGACCTGCAGGCGGCCCTGGCCGGCGAGAGCGGCGCCGAGGTGCCCCGCGCGGTGGCGGCGCTGGACATGACCACCGCCGGCCTGACCGCCGATTATCCCCGCCACGCCACCAGCCTGATGAACCTGATCAAAAACAGCGAGGAGACGGTGCGGGAACTGCAGAGGTGACCGCAGCCCCCTCTGTTCAGTAGTGTAACACCCCGGCGCCGGCAGTGCAAGGCACCGGGCGCAAAAAGCACAGGCCTGGCGCGGCAGCGACGGACCGCAGCAAAACGGCAGCACCCTTCCCACCGAAAGGGTGCTGCCGTTTTGTGTCACAGCTGGCTGATGGCCCGGCGGCAGGCGGCACAGATATGCATGCCCCGGTACTCCACCGTGTCGGCGGTGACTTCGCCGCAGAAATCGCAGCTGCCGGCGGGACGGTACTTGCGCAGGACGATGGCGCCGTCATCGGTAAAGATCTCCAGCGGGGTCTCGCTGGTAATGGCAAAGCTCTTGCGCAGCTCCTTGGGCAGGACGATGCGTCCCAGGTTGTCGGCGGTACGGATGATTCCGGTGGATTTCATAGCAGATACTTCCTTTCCCAATGTTAGACGTGGCGCTGTGCGCCGGCAGTGCGAAGAAGCGGCTGCCCGACCAAAGCAGGCGGACGGTACGGTGGGGGTCAGCGGGGCCCGATTCGACGCGAACAGCGCAACTTCTTGTGGATAGTATACGATTAACTTACAAAAATGTCAATATTTGGTACAACTGGTATTTGTGAAAGTTTTATGCCAATTTTTGTGCTTTTTGCCAAAGATTCGGTCGAATGGCCTGAAACAGGAAATCAAGGCGGCGATCTGCCTTTACAGCGCGGACAAAAATATCGAAATAGCGGAAAATCCGCCGCCCCAAAGCGGCGCGGCGGGCAAAAGGCGGCCGTCGGGCTGCAGCGGGGCAAGAGACTGCCAAAAACCTTGCCGCAAAGGCGGCGGGGGAAAAGGCGCGCCTTTTGCGGAGTGCGCACAAGGAAACTTTGCCGCAAAATCTGTCAAAAACGGGCTGCTGGCTGCGTTGCCGCCGCTTGGCGTCCAAAAAGGACGCCGGCGTTCCGGCGCGTTGCCTTCGGCCTGCTTTTGCGATTTTGCTGCTTCGCAGTTTTGCCGCTTGTTGCTCCGCTTCCGCGGGCCGGGCGGCACTTTTTGTGCCTGACGGGGCTTTGCATTTCGGCCGCTTTGCGGTATACTTATTTTAATCACAATACGCAGCCGCCGGGCGCCGTCCGGGGCTGTGCCGGCGAAGGCAGCCGGAACAAAACAGAGCCGGGCCTGCCCCGGCGGGAAGGAAGCCACCATGCAGTATACCATTGAGAACGACAAGATCCGCCTGACGGTGGAGAGCCTGGGCGCTGAGATGGTCAGCGTTGTCAACAAGCACACCGGCGCCGAGATGATCTGGAGCGCCGACCCCAAGGTATGGCCCCGCCATGCACCCATTTTGTTCCCCTACACCGGCAAGCTGACCGGCGGCAAAATGATCGCCAAAGGCATGGAGTACGCCGGCGGCCAGCACGGCTTTGCCCGCGATGTGGAGCACACCCTGGTCAGCTGCACCGACGACACGCTGGTGCTGGAACTGCACGCCAACGACCAGACGCTGAAGCTGTGGCCCTACGCCTTTGTGCTGCGCTCCACCTACCGGCTGGAGGATACCACCGTTCACCATACCCTGACGGTGGAAAACCCGGTGGAACCGCAGCTGCGGTTTGGCATCGGCTTCCATCCCGGCTTTGCCATCCCCTTTGACGACAGGCACACCGCCGAGGATTACGAGTTCCGCTTTGACGAGCTGGAAAGCCCGCTGTGCATCAGCGCGCGGCCCAACGGCCTGCTCAACGGCACCCATTACTATTACCTGGCCCGCAACACCCGGCGCATCCCGCTGACGAAGGAGCTGTTTGCCAACGACAGCCACTGCATGGTCAACCTGCGCAGCAAGTCGCTGGCCATTGTGGAAAAGGACACCGGCCGCCGCGTCAGCTGCGACATCGAGGGTTACCCCTATGTGCTGATCTGGTCGCAGCCGGACTGGCCCGCCCGCTTTGTCTGCATCGAGCCGTGGCACAGCCTGCCCGGTGAGGAAAACGGCCCGCTGGAGTGGGAGAACCGCCCCTGCGCCGTCAGCCTGAAACAGGGCGAAAGCTGGTCCACCACCATGTCCACCACCTTTGACCGATGAATCCTTCTCATCCGCGACCGGCAGGCCGGCCTGTCGGTGCGGTACGCAGCACTGCGTACCGCAATGCCTTTGCATTGGCCGGGGCGCTGGCAGGCGTGGCATTCTTTCTGGCGCTGTACGGCGTGCGGGTGCTGGACGTGACCAACGCCGACTGGATCTTGAACAGCGGGGCGGACCCCTCCCAGCATTACCTGGGCTGGCAGTTTTACCGCGGCAGCGAGCTGCGGCTGCCCTACCTGGGCATGAGCTACAACACCGTCTACCCCTACCGCACCAGCGTGCTCTATTCCGATTCCATCCCGCTGCTGGCGCTGCTTTTTAAGCCGTTCAGCGCCCTGCTGCCGGCGACGTTCCAGTACATGGGGCTTTGGGGGCTGGCCAGCTTTGCGCTGCAGGGCCTGCTGGCCCAAAAGATCGCCTGGCGCATCTCCGGCGCCGAAGAGCGCGGCATCGCCGTGCAGGCCGGCACCGTGGCGGCGTCCGTACTGGCGCTGCTGTACCCGGTGCTGACCATCCGTATGTTTGCCCACACCGCCCTGGCCGGCAACTGGCTGATCCTGCTGGGGCTGTGGCTTTGGCTGTGCTGCCGCGGCGGCGTTGTTCGCTCCTGCCTGTGGTGGGGGCTGGCCGGCATACTGTGCGTGGGGGTTCACCAGTATTACCTGCCCATGGTGGGCATCTGCGCGGTGGGGTATGCCGCCGCCCGGCTGATGCGCCGAGACGGCCCTGCGCCCGTGCTGCTGCCGATCCTCAGTTTCTGCGGCTGCGCGCTGGCGGAGCTGTTTGTGCTGGGGGCGTTCTCCGGCAATTTTGCCAACACCGACCCTTCCGGCTGGTTCACCGGCGCCGACCCGCTCAACCTGATCGTTCCCGGCCTGTATTCCACCTGGGAGGTGGATATCTTTGTGGGGTGGGGCATCCTGCTGGCCGCGGTGCTGGCGCTGGCGGCGGGGGCTGCCCTTTGCCTGCGGTGCCGGGCCGGGCTGCGCGCTGCGGTGCGCCGCAGGCTGCCCTGGCTGGTCTCCGGCGGGCTGATCGGCCTGCTCAGCCTGCTGGCGGCCTGTTCCAACACCTTTGTGGTGGGCGGCGTCAGCCTGGGCGCCCTGCCGCTGCCGGAACCGCTGTACAATTTCTGGCATACCTTTGCCTGCTGCGGCCGGCTGGCCTGGCTGGCAGGGTATCTGCTTCTGGCTGTGGCCGGCGGACTGCTGCTGCGGTTCGGCCGGGGCGCCGGGCTGGCCGGACTGATCCTGTGCATTGCGGTGCAGGGCGGCTGGCGGGCCGGGGCGCTGGCAGACCGGTACCGGACTTTCCATACCGACAGCCTGTATGCCTGGGCGTCGCCGCTGGAGGACGACGCCTGGCAGATGCTGGCCGAGAGCGGCCGCTTTGACCACCTGATGTTTGCCAGCTACGACATCGACGCCCCCGGCTACTGGGCGCTGGCGGATTACGCCGCCCGCAATGGCTGGAGCGTCAACGGCTTTTATCTGGCGCACCTGCAGGGAGAGCTGCTGCAGCGTGCGGTCCGGGACGAAATGACATCCGAGTTTGAATCCAACGCGCTGTACATCTTTTTGTATGGAAACCAGCTGCAGCAGGAGCGCCTGGCCGGCCAGCTGCATTTTTACCGCATCGATGGCATCCTGGTGGGCGGCGTGGAGCCGCTACCGCTGAAGGAGGCGGAGCCGGTAACGGCCGTGGCGGCTGACCTCTCCCGCTGCGGTGTGGGACCGGGCGGTACGGAAACGCAGGTCTCGGCCGAGGGCGTGACGATAGCGCCGGGGGAGATGATCTCCACCGACGAGTGGATGTTGCAGGCTGGTACGTACTTTGTTACGGTACGAGGCAAAAATTTGGACCACAGTTTTATCCACAGTAGCTACCGGGCCGAGGACCAGTCCCGTGTGGAGCAGGATACCCTGTTTTTTACCGGCGACCCGGACTGCATGGTGTTCCGTATCACGGAGGAGGAATCCATCATCGGCTGGTGCATCCAGGTGCATACGCTGGACGATACGCCTGTGCAGATCGACAGCATTACGGTGGAGGCGGGCTGACCGCCCCGCCGGGGCTGCCCGGTATGCCTGCGGGCCGGTCCGGCAAACAACACAACAACGCCCGCCCTGCGGCGCCGGATGGGTTCCGGGCCGCAGGGCGGGCGCTTGATTGGCGGGCGTTTGATTGGCGGGGGGGTGCGGCGGTCAGGCGCCGGCGCGGGGGGCCAGCAGCACGGCGGCCAGGTAGACCAGGTAGATGCCCAGGCAGGCGGCGCCCTGCCAGCGGTACAGCCGCCGTTTGCAGACCGCCGGCACAAGCAGCACCAGCGCCATCAGCACGCAGGCGGGCAGCTCGTAGCTGCGGAACTGCTCGCCCACCGGCAGGCGCTTGCGGTACATCAGGCTGGCGATGGGCAGCACCAGCGTGATGTTGAGGATGGCTGCGTTGAGGATGTGCATGGGAAAAGCAGCGGGCGGGTAGATGCGGCAACGCTCGGCAAAGCGTTTCCACACCGAGCCCAGCGGGTGCTGGAACGCCTCGGCCAGCAGCGGCAGCGAGAATCCCAGCGAGAGAAAGGTGGCCGCCCACAGCGCCTGGATGGTGCCGGTCAGGTTGGCAAAGGTCACCGAGGCGATGACCAGCGCGTAGGCCCCTGCCACCAGCAGCGCGCCGCCCAGCAGCACGCCGCCCAGGTTGCGCAGCGAGTTGACGATGCTCATGGCCGGGAAACGCACCGTGCCGTCGTCGGCACCGCGCAGGCCGCCGGCCGGGACGCTGCCGGCCCGTGCCGAGAGCAGCGTATCGCGCTCCAGCCCCTCGCCGTAAATAAAGCGGCGCTGGTAGACGATGTTTTCCAGCACAAACAGCACAAACAGCGCCATCAAAAGGCCGACGCCGGTGTAGCTTAACAGGCCGTCGCGCACAAACAGCAAAAGCACCAGGCAGGCGGCCAACAGCAGCAGGCATTTGCGGATAAACTCGCCCCGCAGCACATCGACCTGCCGCCGCAGCAGGCAGACAGCCAGCACCAGCCCGATGTCCGCCACCGCGCCGGCCAGCGCCGCGCCCACCGCCAGCGAGGTGATGGACAGTCCCGACGCCAAAAACGCCAGCATCAGCTGGGGCAGCGCGATGCACAGGCTGGCCACCGTGCCGCTGACCACCCACAAGGGGAAGCCGCACAGCGCAAAGCACCAGGTGGCGCAGCGCCCGGCCAGCCGGCTGCCCACGGCAGCCAGCACCATGCCCAGCACAAACAGCACAAGCGATACCAGCACGATCATTGCCATTCCCTCGAAAAAAGCTCCCCCGGCGGGGGTCCTCCGGCGAAGGCGCCGGGACCTCCGCCGGGGGAGCCGTTTTTTGTGATCCCTGTTTTCGGGTCAGTAGGCCACGCCCCAGACGACCATCGTCTTGGCGGGCTTGCCGCAGACGGGGCAGACGTCGGAGATATGCTCCTGCTCAAAGGGCATGCACCGGCTGGAAAGGCCGGCCTTCTCCTTCATGGCCTCCTCGCAGGCAAGCTCGCCGCACCACATGGTCTTGACAAAGCCTGTCTGCTTTTGGGTCAGGGCCAGCACCTCGTCCATGGTGGCGGCGGTGGCGGTGCGGGCCTCGCGGTTGGCCAGCGCGCGGTCGTACAGCGCCCTGGCCAGGTCGTCCAGCGCGGCGGGGATGGCGGTGGGCAGGTCCTCCAGCTTGACGAACTGCTTTTCGCGGTTGTCGCGGCGGACCAGCACGCACTGGCCCTGCTCCAGGTCGCGGGGGCCGACCTCGATGCGCAGCGGCACGCCCTTCATCTCCCACTGGCTGAACTTCCAGCCGGGGGCCTTGTCGCTGTCGTCCAGCTTGACGCGGGCGACGGACTTCAGGCTTTCGGCCAGCTCCTTCGCCTTTTCCAGCACGCCGGGCTTGTGGGCGGCGATGGGCACGATGACCACCTGGATGGGCGCGATGGCCGGCGGCAGGATCAGGCCGTCATCATCGCCGTGGGTCATGATGATGGCGCCGATCAGCCGGCTGGACGCGCCCCAGCTGGTCTGGAAGGGGTACTGCAATGTGTTGTCCCGGCCGGTAAAGGTCACGTCGTAGGCGCGGCTGAACTTGTCGCCGAAATAGTGGCTGGTGCCGCTTTGCAGCGCCTTGCCGTCCTTCATCATCGCCTCGATGGTGTAGGTGGCCTCGGCGCCGGCAAACTTCTCCTTGTCGGTCTTGCGGCCCTTCAAAACCGGGATGCACAGGTCATGCTCGCAGAAATCGGCGTAGCAGTTCAGCTGCTGCTCGGTCTCGGCCCGGGCCTCCTCGGCGGTCTCGTGGATGGTGTGGCCCTCCTGCCACCAGAACTCGCGGGTGCGCAGGAAGGGGCGGGTGGTCTTTTCCCACCGCACCACGCTGCACCACTGGTTGTACAGCATGGGCAGGTCGCGGTAGCTTTGCAGCACGTGGGCAAAATGGTCGCTGAACAGCGTCTCGCTGGTGGGGCGCACAGCCAGGCGCTCCTCCAGCGGCTCGCTGCCGCCCATCGTCACCCAGGCCACTTCGGGGGCAAAGCCCTCCACCAGCTCGGCCTCCTTTTTCAGCAGGCTTTCGGGCATCAGCATGGGCAGGGCCACGTTCTCGTGGCCGGTGGCCTTGAAGCGGGCGTCCAGGTCTTTCTGGATGTTCTCCCACAAGGCGTAGCCATAGGGGCGCAGCACCACAAAGCCCTTAACGCTGGAATACTCCACCAGCTCGGCCTTTTTGCAGATGTCGGTGTACCACTGGGCAAAGTCGACCTCCTGCGCGGTGATCGCCTCGACCAGCTTTTTCTTATCGTTTGCCATGATAAACTCCTCACGCTTTCCCGGCCGTGCGGGCGCGGCGGCGTCCGTTTCGGCCTGTTTTCATCACAGTATACCACATTATAGCACACAATGCCGCCGGGCGGCAATTTTTGGGGCGCGGTTTCCCGGCGTTAAAATAAAGAGATCCCCCTGCGTGTGGGCCGCAGGGGGATCGGGGGTCACATCCGGTCCTCGACGTACTGTACAACATCGCCCACGGTGTGGAAATTTTCGATCTCCTCATCGGGGATGTCGACGCCGAACTCGTCGGACAGGGTGGTGATCATGTCCACGACGTCCAGGCTGTCTGCGCCGAAATCCTCCACGATGTCGCTGTCCGGGGTGATCTTGTCGGGGTCGACGTCCAGCTGGTCGGCCAGATACTCTCGGATACGGTCAAAAACTTCGGATTCCATTCGTGCATTCTCCTTTTGTCCGTCCGCCCCGCAGCGGGCGCGGCATGATGGTTTATAGTAAAATATATAGCGTATCCGCCTGCGCTTGTCAAGGCGGGGAAGGGGCTTTTTCTGCGGGGCCTTGCCGGGGGGATAAATCAGCTTTTTCTTGTATGTGCGGGCCGGGGACGATATAATAGAAAAAACGGGCGCGCCGCCCCGCGGCAAGGGCCGGATCAGGCGGCATACAGCGCGCCCGCAAACAAAAACCATCTCAAGCCAACCAGGAGGGGACCCTATATGCAGCTTTCCTTTACCAAAATGCACGGCGCCGGCAACGACTATATCTACCTGGACTGCCGGGCCTCCGGCCTGCCGCAGCGGGTGGCCGAATGGTCGGTGCAGCTGTCCCGCCGGCACTTTTCCGTCGGGGCGGACGGCATCATCTGCATCTGCCCGCCCGCGACCCCCGGCGCAGACGCCACCATGCGCATGTTCAACGCCGACGGCAGCGAGGGGCTGATGTGCGGCAACGGCGTGCGCTGCGTGGCCGAGTTTTTGTACACCCACGGCCTGCCCAAAGACATGCTGGAGATCGACACGCGGGCCGGCCGCAAGACGCTGCGCCGGCTGGGGGAAGGTCTCTGGCAGGCGGACATGGGGCGGTTTTCCGCCATGGCCGCCGACCTGCCCGCGGTGAACGTGGGCGAAGGCCCGCTGGTGCATGTGGCGCTCTCGGCCGCCGGCAAGACCTGGGACGCCGCCTGCGTCAGCATGGGCAACCCCCACTGCGTCATCCAGTGGCCGGACGAGGAGGTGCCCACCGGCAATGCGCTGGCGGCCATCGGCCCGGCGTTTGAGCATCACCCCGTTTTCCCCGACCGCACCAACACCGAGTTTGTCTATGTCTACAGCCCTGACCGCGTCAAAATGCGCGTCTGGGAGCGGGGCAGCGGCGAAACGCTGGCCTGCGGCACCGGCGCCTGCGCCACGGTGGCGGCGCTGGTCCTGCGGGGCGTCTGCCCGCGCGGGACCCCCGTGGCGGTGGAGCTTTTGGGCGGCACCCTGCAGATCACCGTGCTGGACGACGACCGCGTGCGGATGGCCGGCCCGGCCCAAGTCGCCTTTACCGGCACGGCGGAAGTGGAGTAAAGGGGTACCCGGATGAATTTTTCCACCGTACAGTTTCTGTTTGTTTTTCTGCCGCTGGCCTGGCTGGTGTATTTTGTCCTGCCCCCGCGGGCGCGGAACGCTGCGCTGGCGGCGGTCAGCCTGCTGTTCTGCGTCTGGGGCGGGTACGGCGCCGCGGCGCTGCTGCTGGCGTTTTGCGCCCTCAACTGGCTGGCGGGGCTGGCGCTGGCGCGGGCCGGCAGGGCCAAAAAGCCGCTGCTGGCCGCCGCCGTGGTCCTTGATTTGGCGGTGCTGGTTTTTTTCAAGTACGCGGGCTTTGCTGCCCAAAACATCAACGCGCTGCTGCCCGGCGCGGTGCCGGTGCTTTCCATCGCGCTGCCGCTGGGGCTGAGCTTTTACACCTTCCAGGGCATTTCCTACTGTGTGGACGTGGCAAAAGGGGAGACCCCGCCGGAGAAAAATCCCGTCCGGTTTTTCCTGTACATGGCCTTTTTTGCCCACGTCACATCGGGGCCGATCATGCGCTACGGCGACCAGGCCGCGGCGCTGGACCCCCAAAGCCCGGCGCGCAAAGTCACGCTGGACCGGTTCTGCTACGGCATCAAGCGGTTTGTGCTGGGGCTTGCCAAAAAAGCCCTGCTGGCCGACCAGCTGGGCGTGTTCCACAGCCGGGTCGTTTCGGTTTCGGCCGGGCAGGTGCCCGCGCCGGTGCTGCTGCTGGGGACGGTGGCTTACGCCTTCCAGCTGTACTACGATTTTTCCGGCTACAGCGATATGGCGGTGGGCCTGGGCGAGATGTTCGGCCTGACCATGCCGGAAAACTTTGACTACCCGTTTTTGTCCCGCACGGTGGGCGAGTTCTGGCGGCGGTGGCACATCACGCTGGGGGCCTGGTTCCGGCGGTATCTCTACTTTCCGCTGGGCGGCAGCCGGTGCAGCCCGGCGCGCACCTGCCTGAACCTGTTTGTGGTGTTCCTGTGCACCGGCATCTGGCACGGCGCGGCCTGGCAGTTTGTGGCCTTTGGCGTCTGGCACGGCGTCTGGATCTGTGCCGAGCGCCTGGGCCTGGCCAAACTGCTGGACAAACTGCCCCGCTGGGTCAGCCATGTGTATTTTGCGGCGGTCAGCTGGGTGGGGTTTGTGCTGTTCGGCGCGCCGGGGCTTGGCCAGGCATTGGCCGAGCTGGCAGGCGTCCTGACCTGGCAGGCCGGTGCGGCCGGCATGACGGCGGCGGCCTTTTTCGGCGTGCGGGAGGCGCTGCTGCTGGTGACGGCCATCGCCCTCTGCGGGCCGGCGCAGGCGCTGCTGCCCCGCTTCAGGGCCTGGCTGCGGGAGAAAACCGAGCCCCGCCCCCTGGGCACCGCGGTGCTGCTGGCGCTGCTGTTTTGCAGCATCGTGCTGGTGACCGCGAACAATTACCAGGGCTTTATCTACGCGCAGTTCTAAGAGCAGGAGGTCGCCATGTGCAAAAAAATTCTGGCCGCCCTGTTCTGCGGGGTGCTGGGGCTGAGCTTCCTCATCTTCAACATCTTCAGCAAACAGCTTTCGGGCGACAACCACGAAAACCGCCTGCTCACCGGCCTGCCCCAGGTGCTGCAAAGCGCGCCGGGAGAGCTGTTTGACAACCTGAACAGTTTCATCGCCGACAACTCCCCCTTCCGCTACCAGCTGGTGGAGCTGAACGCCAACGCAAACTATCTGCTGTTCGGCCAGGTGCAAAACGACCAGGTGCTGGCAGGCAGGGACGGCTGGCTGTTTTACAAAGACGGCCCCGACGCCGCCCGCCCGCTGGCCAACTGCCAGGGCCTGCCTGACACCTTTGACAGCGAGGAGGAGCTGGCTGCCGCGGCGGCATCGCTGCAGCGGCTGTCCGACGCGCTGGCTGAACAGGGCTGCACGCTGGTTTTGGACCTGACGCCCTCCAAGGACCGGGTGTACCGGGAATACCTGCCCGACGGCTACCCCATCGTCAACGAGCAAAACCGCACCGACCGGCTGGCCGCCTACCTGCAGGCAAACACCGGCGTGCCGGTCAGCTGGCAGTACCCGGCCATCCGCGCCGCCGCGCTGGCCGACCCGGCCCAGCCGCTGTATTTTAAGACCGACACCCACTGGAACCGCGCCGGGGCGCTGATGGGGCTGGACGGCGCACTGACCGCCGCCGGGCTGGACTGTGTGCCCTATGCCGAGTACGACATTGCCGAAAACGGCACCCAGACCGGCGACCTGGCCAACGTGGCGGCGCTGTATACCATCCTGCCCGCCGACACGGACTATGCCGCCGCCAACTACGCCGCCTTGTACGAGCAGGACCCCCGCACCGTGGGGGTGCTGGGGGACAGCTTCAGCGAGTATTACATGGGCTACCTGTCCCGGCGGTTTGCCGCCAGCTGGCGGGATACCTACGAGAACGCCCTGACCCCCGCCCTGACCGAGGCCCCCGGCTGCGACATCCTGATCCTGCAGGTGGCCGAGCGCAAGCTGGACACGCTGCTTGCCCTGCTGGCGCAGTTTTGACGGGGCCGCCGTGTGGTAAGCCTGTGCAAACTTTGCGGAAACGGGGCTTTCCCTGGCCGCGTGATCGTGGTATAATTGCCGTATAAACTGTAGATTGGCGGCCTGTGCCGCCGGAGGGGAACGCAATATGTATCTCAATAAGCATTTTTCCGAGGTGGCCGAGAGCTACCTGTTCAGCGACATTGCCCACAAGGTGTCCGCCTACCAGGCGGCCCACTCGGAGGCGGACGTCATCCGCCTGGGCATCGGCGACGTGACGCTGCCGCTGGCCAAGCCGGTCATTGCCGCGCTGCACAAGGCGGTGGACGAGATGGGCGACCAGGCCACCTTCCGCGGCTACGGCCCGGAGCAGGGCTACGATTTCCTGCGCGAAGCCATCCAGAAGTATTACGCCGGCCGCGGCATCGACCTGAAGCTGGAGGAGATCTTTGTCTCGGACGGCGCCAAGAGCGACCTGGGCAACCTGCTGGACCTGTTTGATGTGTCCAACACCGTGCTGGTGCCCGACCCGGTCTATCCCGTCTATGTGGACGACAACGTCATGGCCGGCCGCACCGTCAAGTACATGGCCGCCACGGCGGAAAACCATTTCCTGCCCATGCCGGACGCGGATACCGACGCCGACATCGTCTACCTGTGCAGCCCCAACAACCCCACCGGCGCGGCCTACACCACCGCCCAGCTGGAACAGTGGGTCGCCTGGGCCAAAGCGCACCACGCCGTCATCCTGTACGACGCGGCGTACGAGTGTTTTGTCACCGAGCCCGGCTGTGCCCGCAGCATCTTTGAGGTGGAGGGCGCCAAGGAAGTGGCCGTTGAGGTGTGCAGCTTTTCCAAGATCGCCGGCTTTACCGGCACCCGCTGCGGCTACACCATCGTGCCCGCCGGCATCGAGCAGGACGGCATGAGCCTGAACAAGATGTGGCTGCGCCGCCAGACCACCAAGTTCAACGGCGTGCCCTACATCGTGCAGCGCGGCGCCGAGGCCGTGTTCACCGACGAGGGCATGAAGGAGATTCAGGCAAACCTGGACTACTACCGCAAAAACGCCGCCGTCATCGCCGCCGCGCTGGACGAGGCCGGCGTCTGGTACTGCGGCGGCAAAAACAGCCCCTACGTCTGGCTGCGCTGCCCCGCCGGCATGAAGAGCTGGGACTTCTTTGACTGGCTGCTGGAGAACGCCCACGTGGTGGGCACCCCCGGCTCCGGCTTCGGCCCCTGCGGCGAGGGATACTTCCGCCTGACCGCCTTCGGCGACGCCGACCGCACCAAAGAGGCGGCCCGGCGGCTGAAGGACGCCTTGGCGAAGCTGAAATAAGGCTGCGTGTTTCAACAGGACAGGGAGGAATGAACCATGAGCGAAGCAAACGAGATCATGCAGTTTTTGAAGGACAACCCGGTATTTTACCTGGCCACGGTGGACGGCTACCTGCCCCGCGTGCGGCCGCTGGGCTTTTCCATGTGGTACAACGGGCATCTGTGCATCGCCATCGGCAAGCACAAGGCCGCCTACAAGCAGCTTTTGGACAACACCAACCTGGAACTCTGCGCCGCCAACGACCGGGGCGAGTGGCTGCGGGTGCAGGGTACTGCCAACTTTGACAACACCCCCCAGGCCGTGCAGGAGGCGTTCAAGGTCATGCCCCAGCTGGCCGATATGTATAACGACGAATCCGGCCTGAAACTGGGCATCGTATATCTGGACCATCTTTCGGCCAAACTGTTCTCGATGTCCGGCGTGGTCAAGGACCTGATGAACTACTGACCCCCGCCCGGCAGTTTCCCCCGGAAGCAGGCCGGCGGCCCGATGCGGCGCCGCCGGCTTGAAGATACAACGCCAGACAAAGGAGATACCAACATGAAGCGTTACATCTGCGATGTGTGCGGTTACATCTACGACGAGGCCGCAGGCGACCCGGACAACGGCGTTGCCGCCGGCACCGTCTGGGCCGACGTGCCCGATACCTGGGTCTGCCCGCTGTGCGGCGTCGGCAAGGACCAGTTCTCGGAAACGGACTGACACACACAACAGCGGCGGCGCTGCCCGGCAAAAGGCCGGTGCAGCGCCGCCGTTTTTTGTGCCCGGCAAAAAAATTTGAAAAAACCTGTAACGAAACGGCGGTCCATACGTTTACTTGGTGAAAGCGGCTTTCGAGATGAAAAAACGCGGCCCGGCCCCTGCCCGGCGCCGCGGGGGACGATGCTTGCATCGTCCCGTGGGCATTGCGATGGCGCAAACCCCAAGCGGCGGGCGAAAACGCCTGCCCTACAAAGCCTCCGGAACCGGGTGCGGCCCCGCAAGCGCCAGCCCCGGCCAGACCCGCCGGCGGGCCGATGAAAGCATCGGCCCCTACGCAGGGGCTGCGGCGGCCCGAAAGGATAATGGCAGGGCCAGGCGCCGCACCCCTCCGCCGCCTGCGGCGGCACCTCCCCTTGCAGGGGAGGCTTTGCGGGGCGCTGCCACTTGAAAGGCTCCCCTGTAAGGGGCTGCGGAGTCGAGCGCCGCCTGCGGCGGAGAAAGCGAGACGGAGCAGGTGCAGCGGTCGCAGAATGCAAGCATGCTTCAGCATGCGCCGCATGATGCGGGTACCGCAAACCGGTAATGCGCCGCAAGGCGCAGACTGAGGGGTGCATTGCCGCCTTGCGGCGGAGATATCCTGCAAACCCCGGCAGGGCTTTGCCCTGCGTCCGTAGGGGACGATGCTTGCATCGTCCCGTGGGCCTTGCGATGGCGCAAACTTGCGGGCCGATGCAAAGCATCGGCCCCTACGCAGGCTGCGGCAGTCCGGAAGTGTAGTGGCAGGGCCAGGCGCCGCACCCCTCCGCCGCCTGCGGCGGCACCTCCCCTTGCAGGGGAGGCTTTGCGGGGCGCTGCCGCTTGAAAGGCTCCCCTGTAAGGGGCTGCGGAGTCGAGCGCCGCCTGCGGCGGATACAGCGAGACGGAGCAGGTGCAGCGGTCGCAGAATGCAAGCATGCTTCAGCATGCGCCGCATGATGCGGGTACCGCAAACCGGTAATGCGCCGCAAGGCGCAGACTGAGGGGTGCATTGCCGCCTTGCGGAGGGAGATATCCTGCAAAGCCCGGCAGGGCTTTGCCCTGTGTTTCGTAGGGGACGATGCTTGCATCGTCCCGTGGGCCTTGCGGTGGCGCAAACTTGCGGGCCGATGCAAAGCATCGGCCCCTACGCAGGGGCTGCGGCGGCCTGCCGTCCCATTGACAACCCCGCCCCGCCGTGCTACGATGCCAGAAAAGGCCGTCCTGCGGGACGGCAAACGAAAGGACGCTGCACCGCCATGATCGTTACCCTTACCCTTAACCCCGCCATTGACAAGACCGCCCGCATCGACGCGCTGTGCCCCCGCGGGCTGAACCGGCTGGGGCAGGTGGAACGGGACGTGGGCGGCAAGGGGGTCAATGTCTCCAAGATGCTGGCGGCGCTGGGGCAGGACAGCATCGCCTGCGGGTTCGCCGCCGGGCAGGCCGGGCGGACGGTGGTCGAGGCGCTGCGCGCCTGGCCGGGCGGACATATCACGCCCGATTTTGTCGCCCTCCCCGGCGAGACCCGCACCAACCTCAAGCTGGTGGAGCCGGACGGCGCCCTGACCGAGCTGAACGAACCCGGCCCCGCCGCCGGCCCGGAGCACATCCGGGCGCTGACCCGGACCCTGCTGGGCCATGCCGGCCCGGACGTGCTGTTTGTGCTGGCGGGCAGCGCCGGACCGGGCGTGCCGCCGGACATCTACCGCGAGCTGACCCGCACGCTGCACGCCGCGGGCGCAAAGGTGCTGGCCGACGCCGACGGCCCGCTGTTTGCCAGGGCGGTGCAGGCCGCGCCCGACGTGGTCAAGCCCAACGCCTTTGAGCTGTGCCAGTATTTCGGCGTTGAGACCACCGATGACGCGGCGCAGCTGGCCGACATGGGCCGCGCGCTGACCCGGCAGGAGGTGGGCCTGGCCTGCATCTCGATTGGCGGGCAGGGCGCCTGCTTTGTGCAGGGAGAGGACGCCTGGTACGCCCCGGCGCTGCCGGTGACGCCGGCCTCCACCGTGGGGGCGGGCGACGCCATGCTGGCCGGCGTGGCCTGCGGGATGGACCGCGGCCTGCCGCTGGCGGACTGCCTGCGCCTGGGCATGGCGGCCGGCGCCGCGGCCTGCACCACCCCCGGCACCCGTCCCCCGGCCCCGGAAACGGTGCAGGCGCTGCTGCCCCAGGTGCGGCTGCGGCGGCTGTAAGCCCGCCGCCCTGCCCGGCGCGGCCTTGGGCAACCGCTTTACATGGGCACAAAAATGGGGTACAATTAAAACACACCAACACCGTTCCGTTTTTTTCGGTCCGGCGCTGCGCCGGCTGCCCGGCAGCGCCTGCCGCTGCCCATGAAAGGAGGCACGCCCATGCGCGCCACGGAATCCCGCGAAGATTACCTTGAAACCATCCTGATCCTCAGCCAGGAGCGCCCCTACGTCCGCAGCGTGGACGTGGCCGAGCGGCTGGGCGTGACCAAGCCCAGCGTCAGCCGGGCCATCAGCCTGCTGCGCACCGCCGGCATGATCAACATGGACCCCCACGACGGCGCCCTGACCCTGACCGAGGAGGGCCGCGCCGTGGCCGAGCACGTCTACGGCCGCCACCAGCTGCTGACCAAAGTGCTGACCATGCTGGGCGTGGACGAAAAGACCGCCGCCCAGGACGCCTGCCGCATCGAGCATGTGGTCAGCGAGGAAACGATGGACCGCCTGCGCGAACATGTGGAGAAGCACAGCGGCCAGTAAGCCCCCGCGCCGGGCCGTCCGGCGAACATCCCTTTGAACAGGAGACCCGACAAAGCGCCCCCGCCGCGGAGATTGGCATCACCGCGGCGGGGGCGCTGGATCTATATAAAGCCTTGCGGCATTGTTTGTTGTCTGGCCTGCGCCGGGCGGCTGCCCTGGCATGGCGTCAGGCTCAGTGGGGAAATCAAACAGAGGAAAGGGGGATGGCGCGGTTCCATGCGAAAACAAAGCCGCAAAATTCTGACTGAAAAGCGGCGCCTGCTGCGTTATCGGGGCTTGCCATACAGTAAGTATGCCGTGCCCCTCTGCCTTGTATCCGTCGCTTTTCAGCGATTTTGCGATGCGGCGCAGTTCCTTCGGAACCTTTGCTTTCTTATGTCACTCGCGCGGAGGAACCTGCTGTTTTTGATTACAGGTATAGAATACCCCCGCTGTGTGGAAAAGGTATAAAAGCATTTTGAAGAATCTGGTAAAAAAGCTTTAAGTTTCTTTGAACGCGCAAAAGGGGGACCTGCAAAAGAACAAAAAGCCGCCCGGCTTCCCGCTTTGGGAAAACGCCGGGCGGCTGCTTGTTGAAAATATGGCTGCGCGGGCCGCGTTACTTGCGCAGGCGCTTGTCGCACCGGGCGGCCAGCCAGGTGCCCGCGCTCTGGAACAGCTGAACCAGAACCACCAGCAGCACGGTGGCCACCACCATGGTCAGGTACTGGTAGCGGTAGTAGCCGTAGTTGATGGCGATCTGGCCCAGGCCGCCGCCGCCGATGATGCCGGCCATGGCCGCGTAGCTCAGGATCGTGGTCAGCGCGATGGTCACGTTGGCGATCAGGCTGGGCAGGCTTTCGGGGATCATGACCTTGGCGATGATCTGGAAGGGCGTGGCGCCCATGCTCTGGGCAGCCTCGATGACGCCGCCGTCCACCTCGCGCAGGCTGGTCTCCACCAGGCGCGCCACAAAGGGGAAGCTGGCGGCCACCAGCGGGACGATGGACGCCACCGTGCCGATGGTGGTGCCCATGATCACGCGCGACAGCGGCTGCACCATGATCATCAGGATCAAAAACGGCACGCTGCGCAGCAGGTTGATGACCACGTTCAGCGCCGTCATCAGCCAGCGGGGCAGCGGCAGCAGGCCGCCGCGGTCGCCCACCACCAGCAGCACGCCCAGCGGCAGGCCGATGACCAGCGCCAGCACCGTGGTCAGCACGGTGGCGTAAAAGCTCTCCCAGGTGGCAAAGGGCAGGTCGGGTAGGATGTCCAGCATCGTCTGCCATTCGTCGGATGCAGCAATGGCTGCGAACAGTTCGCTCATGCCGGGTCCACCTCCTCAAAGCTCAGGCCGGGATAGGCCCGGATATACTCGATGGCGCGCTGCGCCGCGGCCTCGTCCTCCGGCAGGGCCAGCAGCATGCTGCCCAGCGTCTGGCCGTTGACCACGCGGGTGTCCGCCGCCACAATGGAGACCAGGGCGCTGCACTCGATGGCCAGGCTGGCCACCAGCGGTTTGTCGGTGGTATGGGTGCCGTTGAAAGCCACCCGCACCATCCGCCGCCCCGGCAGCAGGTCGCCCTCGCTGCGGGGCGCGCCGGCGGGGAACACCAGCCGGCGGGCGGCGTCGGTTTTGGGGTTGGAGAAGATCTCGGCCACGTCGCCCTGCTCCACCACCCGGCCGCCGTCCAAAATGGCCACATGGCGGCAGATGTCCTCCACTACGCTCATCTGGTGGGTGATGACCACCACGGTGATGCCCAGCTCGCGGTTGATCTGCTGGATCAGCTGCAGGATCGAGTGGGTGGTGTTGGGGTCCAGCGCGCTGGTGGCCTCGTCGCACAGCAGCACCTTCGGGTCGGTGGCCAGCGCGCGGGCAATGGCGATGCGCTGTTTCTGCCCGCCGGACAGCTGCGCCGGGTAGGCGTCGGCCTTGTCCGGCAGGCCCACCAGTTCCAGCAGCTGCCTGGCGCGGGCCTCGGCCTCCGCCTTGGGGCGGCCGGCCAGCTCCAGCGGGAAGCAGATGTTTTTCAGGCAGGTGCGCTGCATCAGCAGGTTGAACTGCTGGAAGATCATGGCGATGTCCCGCCG
>HBJMC02800__coassemble_131_pt1 | contig 51399 bp, 37 predicted proteins | sample HBJMC02800__metabat2_low_PE_013 | metagenome-assembled genome bin HBJMC02800 | reverse complement strand
TGTTTATTGTAGCACACCCGCCCCGGTTAAGCAACAAAAAATCCCCCGTACCGGCGAACAGGCGGAGGTACGCCCCTTCCCTGCCGGCTGCCCGCGCAAAAATGCCGGCGGGCAAAAACATCCCGCGCCCCAAAGCAGTTTCCGCACACGAAAAAATGCACTTTTTTGCGTTCGATGCCGCTGCAATATATATTGCGGCGGTTCTTGTTTGCAGTCAGGAATCGTGATATAATAAAAAGTATCAATAAACAGATGGGGCAGCGACGCAATCAGCAGCCTGCCGGGAAAGGAACCTGCGTCATGCAAGCAGACAAAATCCGCAGTGTCATTCGCTACTGGAGCAGGCAGCCGCTATTAATGGCGGTATTGGCAGTAGAACTGTTGCTCTTGCTGGGAGCAGCCTGGGCGGCGATACAACCGCCTGTTATCTACACCTTTGCGCCGGATCAGTTGGAACCGACCGGCGAAAAAGTCACATTGCGCTATGACGAAAACGGCTACTATGGCGTTACGTATGATATCGACGGGCAGGACATTCTGCAAACGCCGCCCATGGAGCTGGTACCGGGAAATTACAAAGCAACGGTGACCTATGCCTGTGACCCGACCTGGAACGAGGTGGGACGGCTGCACCACTCCAATTTCCGTTTGAGCGATCCGGGCAATGGAATGGCTGTGGCAGAAAGCATGGTAATATTGCGGGAGGATCAAAACATTCAGACCGGCCTGTTGAGCGTGCGGCAATCCACCAGCACAGCGCGCATCATATTTCACGACGACGGCGGCAAATATACCATTGGCGGCATCACGCTGGCTCAGGATATGGGCTATGCAGCACTGTGCGCTTGGGCGCTGCTGCTGGTTTTTCTTGCATTGGACATGGTGTTGCTTCACCTGGTACCTGGCAGCCCGTTATATTGCGGGACCGGGGCGGCTGCCGCAGCGGTGATCCTGACCGGGGCGGTGGTCCTGGCCAGCGTACCGCTTTTGACAGATGGTGTAGACCTGATGCGCGTGGACTGTATCTATCATCTGCAGAGAATTGAAGGGATTGCCCAGGGCCTGAGGGACGGACAGTTTCCGGTACGGCTGAACTCGGCAGCCAAAAACGGATATGGTTATGCAAACTCGCTGTTTTATGGGGAAATGCTCCTGTATATCCCGGCAGTGCTGCGCCTGCTGGGGGGAAGTGTTCAAGCGGCATACAAGGTGTATGCCATTTGGCTGCAGGCAGCCACTGCTTTTCTGGCTTACCGCTGTTTCCACCCGATTTTCGGCAGAATTCCAGCTCTGGCTGGTGCAGTCATCTATTTGTTGTCACCCTATCGGCTGCGCAAGCTGTATGAGATCCAGGCGTTGGGAGAATATGCGGCGCTGACCTTTTTGCCGATCATCGTTTACGGGCTATGGCTGATGTATCACGAAACTACGCCTGTTGCCCACCGTAAGGCAGTACTTGTTCTGACGTTTGGATACAGCGCACTGCTTCAGTGCCATATGATCACTACGTTACTGGCAGTGCTTGCTGGTGCTACGGTAGCTTTGATTCAATGGCGCACGACCTTCCGGAGTTCTGTGCTTCTAAGGTGGTGCCAGGCTGGAGGCCTGACTATACTCTTGAATCTGTGGTTTCTGCTTCCCTTTGTTACAGCAATGGCTACGGGGCTGTACCAGAGTGTGGAAAGCGGAAACATTCAGGAACAGGGTCTTTCACTGACGAGACTGCTGGATTTGGAGGATACTTCGTCGGCAGGGGTGGCGATGCTTGCCTGCGGCGGCTGTGCACTTTGCATTCTGGTAGCGTTGGGCAGCCAGGCGGGCAGTTGGCGGCGGGTTTGTGGGATCGCACTGGCCGTGGGAGGAGCGGCATTGTATCTTTCTACCAATCTGTTCCCCTGGAACCTGCTGGATAAGGTGCCGGTGGCGGGCGCGCTGCTGCAGGTGATCCAATTCCCATGGCGATACGGTTCTATTGTGACGATTGCCCTGGTAACGGCACTGATGGCGGCGGCCAAAATGCTCTGTCAAAAAAAGCGACTGCAGGCGGTGGGGGCTGCTATGCTGGCTGGCTGTGTACTGTTTACGGCGGCAAGCGGTGCACAGTATCAAAGCGGAATTGTGGAGAACTTGTGGACGGATCCGGTTGTTGATATCTCGCAGCTATATTACGAAAATCCGTATGACCGCAGCAGCAATATTCGGCTGGCTTTGGATACGTTGTACCTGCCACAGGGAGCGCAGCAGACGCAGGACGGATTTTCCTTTGAACATATTGTCACCAGCGTAAACCTGGGAGAGTTCAGCTGGTCGGACGGGGTCACTTCCGTGACCTATGACGAATATCTAGGCCAGGATGGTTACATTGAATTCCCGTATCTGTATTATCCCGGTTACCGGGTTGTGGAGGGAGAAGGCACAGTATTCCCAACGGCAAACGGCATGGTAGGTGTACTGGTGCCCGCCAACAGCAGCGGTACACTGTCGATCGCTTATCGTGAGCCGCTACGCTGGCGGCTGGCGGACCTGATCAGTGCCGGTACGCTGCTGGCCCTGGCAGGGTGGAAACTTTTCCGTATCCGCCGCCGAAAAGCAGCAGACCGAAGTGGGAAAATGCTGCCCGGCTAAGCTTGGATTCCGCCGCTTTTTTTGGAAAAATGTGGGCGCCACTACCGTCAGCCCTGCAGACTAAATAAGGCAGGACCCGCCCGCCCCCGTAAAAAGGCAAGGCCTCCGCCCGGCTGGGAGCATCGTCCCGCCGGCAAAACCGCACGCAAAAAACGGGCCGCCCGATCGTTTGGGCGGCCGGACAGCCTGTCGAAAAAGGTCACCGGAAGGTGGCCTTTTTTCTCGTATCGGGGAAAAGAATGCAGTGTAATGGTATAGGGTGATAAAAAAGCTGGTAAAAAGCGCAAAAATAGAGGACAATTGAAAATTTGTAAGTTTGGAAGATATGGTCCCGCAGGGGCACTTGTTGCGGAAGATCGACACAGCGATCGCTTTCAAAAAGATATACGAATTTGTAGAGGATCTGTACTGCGAGGACAACGGTCGGCCAAGCGTAGGCTCGGTGGTGCTGTTCAAGATCGTGCTGATCCAGCTTACGCCACATCGCCTTGCCGCTTCGGCCTGGGATACCTGCCCCGCCTTACACATCCTTACTTTTTTGAGATTGCTTGAAAGCTTCTTTTTTTCTCTACATACGAAACGCTCCCTTCTCTGCGTTCAGTATTTTTTCACTGTTCGCTTTGAAGGGAGCATATCACTTCGGAAATGGGCTTTACGACGATGTTTTATCGGCGAACAGTTCGAGTAAGGGCAAAAACTTGATGGTATCCTTAAAACTAGAAAAATCCAATCGCAACGCCATAAGTTCCACAGATCGTCATATAAGGAACAATAATTTTCGCAAAATTGGAAAGGGGATAAAAGAAGACATAGGCGTTGCCCCACAGGAGCAGATGCGTTATGAGCGTTTCCCGGAACACGAAGGAACTCATCTCCGGGGTTGGCTCATCATGCAGGAGCAGATACAGCGGATGGTCGATGGCTTTCTCCTTGCCGCCGTCCTCCTCGTAACGGTAGAGGTGCAGCGGCAGACCTGCCGCCGCTTCCGCCAGGATGCGGACACAGGAATGCACCGCCGTCATCTGCATGGCAGACCGTTCGTTTACCCGTTTGCCCGCAGTGCTTCCTCCAAAGAAAAAGCTATAGCTGTTGCCTGCAGTACGGTTCTGGGGGTTATCCCTGGAATGGAAAAGCCCGGAAAATATGCCCATATCGAATCACCGTCCTTTCAGATAAACAAAAGGCCCCGGCTGTCATAAACCGAAGCTCCCGTATCATTCCCACAGCGGATCGCCCGGTCAAGCCCCATAATAGTGGCAATCGCACCGTCAATCTTCTCTGTGGATTTTTCCTTGTCCGCCTTGATGTTGCCGGCCGGGTCGGCGTGGATGAAGATATTGTCCATTATCCACCGCAGCACCGGGTGTCCTCCGTAGGCGATTTTCTCCTTCAGCACCAGCTTTATCAGTTCCTTTGTCGGCGGGGACATATCCTTAAAGCCCTGCACGAGGGGACTACCGTAAAGCCCATGCCTTCCAGGCTCTGCGCCATCTGCACAGTGCCCCAGCGGTCGAAAGCGATTTCCCGGATATTGAACCATTCGCCCAACTGTTCGATGAATTTCTCGATGTAGCCGCAATAGACAACATTGTCCCCTGGCGTTCCCACAGGTCGTAGGGGACATGGTCGCGCCGGACACGAAGGTCAAGCGTTTCTTCCGGTATCCAGAAGTATGGCAGGATGTAGTATTTATCCTCCTCATCTAGCGGCGGGAACACCAGCACAAAAGCCGTGATGCCCGTGGTGGATGAAAGACCCAGCCCGCCGTAGCAGATGCGCCCCTTCCAGATCATCCTTGGAAACCGGGAAGGCACGGGCATCCCATTTGTCCATCGGCATCCAGCGGACGGACTGTTTTACCCACTGGTTCAGGCGGAGCTGGCGGAAAGTATTCTCCTCACCAGGGTTCTGCTGGGCGGATTCACAGGCAGCTTTGACCTTATCGATGCCCACCGTGATGCCGAGGGAGGCCTTCTTACACAGCTTGGGATCTGTCCAATTCTCATCCTCAGCAGCGCCGTAAATGACGGAATAGAAAGTGGGATCAACCTTTCGCCCCTCCGCAACGTCGATGGCTTTCTGGTGTACCTCATAGCAGATGGAGTTGGTATCGTTGCCCGCTGTTGTGATCAGGAAATACAGCGGCTGCATCCGGGCATCACCAGGCCCTGAAGCATGATGCCAAAGAGTTTCCGGTTGGGCTGGGCAAGCATTGCTTGCCTGATTGCGATACAGCGGAAATGATTTTCTTCAGCATCTTTCAGATCTGGATAAGAGCATCTAACTAGGATGTCCTATGAATAATACGCATCCACAAAAAATCTGCAGATTATTTCAAAAGAACAAAAAACTTCCGCTCGATCCCACTAAGAATCAAAAAACGGAAGTTTTATAACTAACAGTGTTTTATCTCGCTGCCAGCTATAGAGGAAGTATTTCAATGTATCGCTGACAGATTTGATTATCAGTCGAAATCCAAATGCGGAATATTTGTTACGGTTCGCAAGTATTCTTCTGGGTCACCATTCAAAATCAATTCCGCATAGGACAGCGGATCATTGTAGATGAGCCAGTCCAGTTCAGACCGCTGGAAACGGCTATTTGCCACCTCATCCTCAACAACGGTACAGTTAATGGAAATCATGCTGCTGTCAGAATATCTTAGTTCAACGCAGCCGTCACAGCAGCTGCACGCCGGCGGCCTTGCAGGCGGCGATGGTGTCGTCGTCCCACAGGCTGACCTGGACCTCGCCTACGTGGGCTTTGCCCAGCATCAGCATGCACATGCGGCTCTGGCCGATGCCGCCGCCCATGGTCAGCGGCAGCTTGCCCTCCAGCAGCATTTTGTGGAAGGGCAGCCCGGCCCGTTCGGGGCAGCCGGCCTCGTCCAGCTGGCGGCGCAGGCTCTCGGCGTCCACGCGGATGCCCATGCTGGAAAGCTCCAGCGCGCAGCCCAGCGTCTTGTGCCAGAACAAAATGTCGCAGTTCAGCGCCCAGTCGTCGTAGTCGGGGGCGCGGCCGTCGTGGGGGGCACCGCTTTTCAGCTTGCCGCCGATCTGCATGATGCAGGCGGTGCGGTGCTCCTTCACAAAAGAGTTCTCCCGCTCTTTCGGCGTCAGGCCGGGGTATTTGTCCTCCAGCTGCTGCGCGGTGATAAAGGCCACGTCCCGGCTCAGCGCGATCTTTTTCAGCGCCGGGAACTTCCAGCGCAGCTCGTCGGCGGTGCCGCAGACCGCGTCCACAATGTCATGCACCGTGTCCTGCAAAAAGTCCAGCGTGCGCTGGCGCTCGGTGATGACCCGCTCCCAGTCCCACTGGTCCACGTAGATGCTGTGCAGGTTGTCCAGCTCCTCGTCGCGGCGGATGGCGTTCATATTGGTGACCAGCCCCTGCCCGGCGCGGAAGCCGTACTTGCCCAGGGCGTACCGCTTCCACTTGGCCAGGCTGTGCACCACCTCGCCGGTCTCGTTCAAAAAGGGCACGTCAAAGGCCACCGGGCGCTCGACGCCGTTCAGGTCGTCGTTCAGGCCGCTGCCGTGGGCGACGAACAGCGGTGCGGTGACCCGCTTCAGGTGCAGCGCGGCGCAGAGTTTTTCCTGAAAGATGGTGTTGATCAGGCCGATGGCCTTCTGGGTGTCGTACAGGCCCAGGGTGCTCTTGTAGTTTTTGGGTATCACGGTCTTGGACATGGCAATCTTCCCCCTCTATGGTATTCCGGTCTCGCGCCCCGCGGGGACGCCGGCTCCGCACAGCAGCCGGCAGGCAGGGCGATGATCTTATTATACAACTGTATCTTGTTTGCGTCAATTTGTGCGCGTCTGGCGGACGGCTCCGCGGCTGCGGCGGGGCGGGCTCGGCGTCAGGCTTTGGCAAACTGGCTCTCGTACAGCCGGGCGTAGAAACCGCCCCCGGCCAGCAGCTCGTCGTGGGTGCCGCGTTCGATGATGGCGCCGTCCTTCATCACCAGGATGCAGTCGGCGTTTTTGATGGTGGACAGCCGGTGGGCCACGATAAAGCTGGTGCGGCCTTTCATCAGCTCCTCAAAGGCGCTCTGCACCAGGATCTCGGTGCGGGTGTCGATGGAGCTGGTGGCCTCGTCCAAGATCAGAACCGGCGGGCGCTGCAGCATGACGCGGGCTATGCACAAAAGCTGCTTCTGCCCCTGGCTGATGTTGCCGCCGTCCTCGGCGATGGGGGTGTCGTAGCCCTGGGGCAGCCGGCAGATAAAGCTGTGGGCGCGGGCCTGTTTGGCCGCGGCGACGATCTCCTCCCGGCTGGCGTCCGGCTTGCCGTAAGCGATGTTCTCGGCCACGGTGCCGGCTTTCAGCCAGGTCTCCTGCAATACCATGCCAAAGTTGGCCCGCAGCGAATCCCGCGTCAGTTTGTCGATGGGCAGGCCGCCCACCCGGATCTGCCCGCCGTCGATCTCGTAAAAGCGCATCAGCAGGTTGACCAGCGTAGTCTTGCCGCAGCCGGTGGGGCCCACCAGGGCGATGCGCTGGCCTGGCTTTGCCTCCAGGCTCAGGTCCTGGAACAGCGTTGCCTGCGGTGTGTAGCCAAAGCGCACATGGTCAAACTGGACGCTGCCGTTTTCGGCCGCGGCGGGGTCCAGCGCCCTGGCGCCGGGGGCGTCGGGGCGGATGGGCGTCTCGTCGATCAGGTCAAACACCCGCTGGGCGCAGGCCAGGGCGTTCTGCAGCTCGGTTATCACGCTGGAAATGTCGTTGAAGGGCTTGGTGTACTGGTTGGCATAGTTGAGGAAGGCCGACAGCCCGCCCACCGTGATGGCGCCGCCGATGGCCAGAAACGCCCCGATGACCGCCACCGCCGCATAGACCAGCGCGTTGACAAAGCGGGTGGCGGGGTTGGTCAGGGAGGAGAAGAACACCGCCCGGACGCCGCATTTCTGCAGATCCAGATTGATGCGCTCGAACCGCTGTTCGGCGCGGGATTCGTAGCCGAAGGCCCGCACCAGGTGCTGGTTGCCCACCAGCTCCTCCACCAGCGAGGTCATCTCGGCGCGGGTCTCGCTCTGCACCTTGAACATCGAGTAGGTGCGCTGGGCGATGAACCGCGCCACAAAGATGGACAGCGGCGTCAGGACCACCACCACCAGCGTGATGCGCCAGTCGATGGTCAGCATAAAGATCAGGGTGCCCAATATGGTCAGCACGCCGGTGAACAGCTGGGTAAAGCCCATCAGCAAACCGTCCGAAAACTGCTCCACGTCGGTGGTGATGCGGCTGATGGCGTCGCCGGGGCGGTGGCCGTCGATGTAGGACAGCGGCAGCACCTGCATGTGGTCAAAGGCCTGCACCCGGATGTCCCGCACCACCTGGTAGGTGATGCGGTTGTTGCACAGGCTCATGGCCCACTGGGCCAGGGCGGTCACGGCGATGGTCACGGCCAGCCGTACCCCGATGCCGGCCAGCGCGGCAAAATCCACCTGTCCGGGGCCCAGGATCTCGTCCACCGCGTCGCCGGTCAGGATGGGGGCGTACAGGGTGGAGGCCACCGTCACGGCAGCCAGCGCCAGCACCAGGACGACCCTGGCGCGGTAGGGGGCAATCAACGCCAGCACCCGGCGGATGGTGGCCGGGTCGGCGCGTTTGGTCTGTTTGCTCATACCGTGCGGGACACCTCCTCTTTGGAAAGCTGGCTCAGGCAGATCTCGCGGTAGACCGCGCAGCTCTGCAGCAGGCGGGCGTGGCTGTCCAGGCCGGCGGGCGCGCCGTCGTCCAGCACCAGGATGCGGTCGGCCTGCCGCACCGCCGCGGCCCGCTGGGACACGATAAACACCGTCATGCCCTGCGTTTTTTCCTTGATGGCGGTGCGCAGCGCGGCGTCGGTGGCGTAGTCCAGCGCCGAGGCGCTGTCGTCCAAAATCAGGATGCGGGGCATGGGCACCAGCGCGCGGGCAATGGTCAGCCGCTGGCGCTGCCCGCCGGAAAAGTTGCGCCCGGCGGTCTCCACCGGGGCGTCCAGGCCGCCGGGCTTGGCGCGGACAAACTCCGCCGCCTGGGCGATCTCCAGCGCCGCCCAGATCTCCTCGTCGGTGGCGTCGGGCTTGGCCCAGCGCATATTGTCCCGGATGGTGCCGGTAAACAGCACCGCCTTCTGGGGCACCACGCCGATCATCCGCCGCAGCTGGGCAAACCCGTACCGGCGCACGTCATGGCCGAACAGCAGTACCCGGCCGCCGGTGGCGTCGTAAAAGCGGGGGATCAGGCTGACAAAGGTGGTCTTTCCGCTGCCGGTGCCGCCAATGACGCCGATGGTCTCGCCGGGGGCGGCGGCCAGCGTCACGCCGGTCAGGCTGGGCGCGCCGGCGCCCGCATAGGCAAAGCCGACGTCCTCAAAGGCGACGGCGGGCGCGCCCGGCACCGCGTCCAGCTCCGGCGCGGCGGGGTCGGGCATGGTGGTGGGGGTGGCAAGCACCTCGCTGACGCGGACGGCGCTGGCCACCGCGCGGGTCATGATGATGACCAGGTCGGCGATGCGCAGCAGGTTCAGCAAGATCTGGCTCAGGTAGTTCAGCAGCGCCATGACCTCGCCCTGGGTCAGCGCGCCGGCGTCCACCTGGCGGCCGCCGTGCCACAAAATGGCGATGGCCCCCAGGTTGACGATCAGGTAGGTGATGGGGTTCATCAGGGCCGAGATGCGCCCGGCGGCCAGCTGCACGTCCCGCAGGCGGTCGTTGGCGGCGGCAAAACCGGCCATCTCGTCCTTTTGCCGGCTGAAGGCCCGCACCACGCGGGCGCCCACGTAATTCTCGCGGGTCAGCTGGGTCACCCGGTCCAGCGTGGTCTGGGCGTCGTGATAGATGGGCACCGTCGCCCGCATGATGGCCCAGATCACCAGCGAGATCACCGCCGTGATGCCCAAAAACCACAGCGTCAGCACCGGGCTGATGGTCAGCGCCATCAGGATGGCCCCAATGACGATGAAGGGCGACCGCAGCAAAAGCCGCAGCGTCATGTTCAGGCCGTTCTGCACCTGGTTGACGTCGCTGGTCATGCGGGTCACCAGCGTGGGGGTGCCCATCCGGTCCAGCTCGGTGTGGCTCAGGGTGTTGATGTGGGCAAACAGATCCCGCCGCAGTGCCGTGCCAAAACCCAAAGCGGACTTGGCGGCAAAGTACTGGGCGGTCAGGCTGCTGGCCATGCCCACCACGGCCAAAAGCACCAGCAGGCCGCACTGCCGCCAGATAAAGGGCAGGTCGGCGTTCTGGATGCCTTCGTCCACGATGCGGGCCACCACAAGGGGCACCAGCAGCTCAAAACAGGCCTCCAGCATCTTGAACAGCGGGGCGATGACAGTCTCCTTCTCGTACCCTTTGAGATAGCGGAACAATCGGCGCATGGGCAGCACAGCCTTTCTTGGGTGGGATAAAATGCCGCGGCAGGGCGCGGGCGGCAACTGCCCTATTATACCATGCGGCGGCGGGTTTGTCATATGGATTGCCCGCTTTCGATGATTATTTGCGCGGCGGCCGCCTATACTGTGTTTGGGCACAGGGCAGCGCGCTGCCCAAACCGGGCCGCCCGGCCGCATGCCGCGCGCCGGGATACCGCCTGTGCCAGAGGGAGAACCGTCTATGCTTTATTTCCACAAAGGGCTGTCCCGCCGCGCCTGCCGCACGGTGGGCCGCGCCCTGACGCTGGCCGGGCGGGAGGGCTGCCCCGCCGCCGACACCGGCCACCTGCTGCTGGCAATGCTGGAAACCGACGCCGGCCCGGCAGCTGAATTTCTGCGCGGCAAACGGGTGACCGGCAGCGCCCTGCGGGAGTGCACCGCCCGCCGCAGCTGCGGCGCCGCGCCGATGCGGCTGGGCCGGCGCGACCTTGCCCCCGAAAGCCGCAAGGCGCTGGAGTTTGCCCGGCTGGGCGCCCAGGCGGCCAGGGCGCCCCGTGCCGAGAACGAGCATCTGCTCTGCGCCATGCTGGAGGACTGTGGCTGCACCGCCAGCGTCTGGCTGGCCGAGCTGGGGGTGGAGGTGCCCCAGGCCGCGCGGGAATGCCGGCAGCTTTCCGGCCAGCTGGTGCTGCCCGCCCAGCCGCGGATGAGCGCCTCCCGCTCCAGCCGCCCCAGCGAGAAATACGGCCGGGACCTGACCCGCCTGGCGCAGGAAGGCCAGCTGGACCCGGTGCTCTGCCGCGACGCCGAGCTGGAGCGGATGATCGAGATATTGTGCCGCCGGCAGAAAAACAACCCCTGCCTGCTGGGCGAGCCCGGCGTGGGCAAAAGCGCGCTGGCGGAGGCGCTGGCCCAGCGCATCGCCGAGGGCCGGGTGACCCGCAGCCTGCAGGGCAAGCGGGTGCTGGCGCTGGACATGGCGTCGATGGTGGCGGGCACCAAGTACCGCGGCGATTTTGAGGAGCGGTTCAAAAACCTGCTGGAGGAGCTGTACCGCGACCGCTCCACCATCCTGTTCATCGACGAGATCCACGTCATCGCGGGGGCGGGCGCGGCCGAGGGGGCCATCGACGCCGCCAGCATCCTGAAGCCGATGCTGGCCCGCGGCGAGATCCAGCTGATCGGGGCCACCACGCCGGAGGAATACCGCAAGACCATCGGCAAGGACTCGGCGCTGGACCGGCGTTTCGGCAAGGTGATGGTGGAGGAGCCTGCCCCCGCCGACGCCGAGAAGATCCTGGCCGGGCTGATGCCCCGGTACGAGCGGTACCACGGCGTCACCATCCCGGCGGAGGCCATCCACGCCGCGGTGGAGCTGAGCGTGCGCTACCTGCCGGGGCGCTACCTGCCCGACAAGGCCATCGACCTGCTGGACGAGGCCGCGGCGGCCGCGCGCATCACCGGCCGGGGCGGCGCCGGGCTGACGCCGGCGGACATCGCCCGCGTGGTCAGCAAGGCCAGCGGCGTGCCTGCCGAGCGGGTGGGCGAGGCCGAACGGGAACGGCTGAACCGGCTGGAGGAGCGGCTCTCCCAGGAGGTCATCGGCCAGCCGCGGGCGGTCCATGCGGTGGCAGCGGCCATCCGGCGCAGCCGCACCGGCCTGCGGGAACCGGGGCGGCCCATCGGCGCCATGCTGTTTTTGGGGCCCACCGGCGTGGGCAAGACCCAGCTGGCCCGCACGCTGGCCAAAAGCTGGTTCGGCAGCGAAAAAGCCCTGCTCCGCTTTGACATGAGCGAGTATATGGAAAGCCACACCGTCGCCCGGATGCTGGGTTCGCCGCCCGGCTACGTAGGCCACGACGAGGGCGGCCAGCTGACCGAGGCCGTCCGCCGCCGCCCCTACAGTGTGGTGCTGTTTGACGAGATCGAGAAGGCCCACACCGACATCCAGAACGTGCTTTTGCAGATCTTGGAGGACGGCTGCCTGACCGACGCCCAGGGCCGCAAGGCGGATTTTTCCAACACCATCATCCTGCTGACCTCCAACCTGGGGGCGCGCTGCCTGGCAGGGCAGACCGCGCCCATGGGGTTCGGCGCCGCCGCCGAGGAGACCGGCCGCCGCGCCAACAAGGCGCTGCAGGAGGCGCGGGACTACTTCCGCCCCGAACTGATGGGCCGCCTGGACGAGGTGGTCCTGTTTGACCCGCTTGGCCCGCAGCAGCTGGCGCATATCGCCGACCGGCTGCTGTGCGAGCTGGAGGACCGGGCCGCCCGCCAGGGCTACACGCTGCGCCATACCCCCGCGGCGGCGGCCGCGCTGGCCGGCGACGAGACCCCCGCCTACGGCGCCAGAGAGCTGCGCCGCAAGGTGGGCCGCGCGGTGGAGCAGGCGCTGGCCGACCGCATCGCCAGCGGCGACGCCGGGCCGGGGGCTGCCTTTACCGCCGATGCCGGCCCGGACGGTCGGATCGTGCTGGTAAGCGGCGACATGGCCGCCTGCGTGTAAATCCGGCGCGGCCGGCAAAACAAGCCATAAGACAAAACGCCCCCGCTCCGCCGGTCTTGCGCCGGCAGGGCGGGGGCATTTCTGCGGTTGGGCAAACGGGGGGACAGGGGCGTTACCGGGCCTGCCCGGCGGCAGCCGGCTGCGGTTGTTCCGCCCTGGGGCACAATACCGGCAGCGGCCGGTCCGGCCGCGCAAAGAACACGCAGGGCAAAAGCAGCACCAGCGGGTTGGCCGAGAGCAGAAACGGCTTGTTTTCCATAAACAGATAGGCCAGCAGGGCGGTCATGCACAAAAGCTCGCCGGTATGGCGGCCCTTTGCCAGCCGCCACAGCAAAACCAGGAACACCGCCGCCACCAGAACGGCCCCCAGCACGCCCTTGTTCATGGGCAGGGCCAGATACATATTGTCGATGGCGCTGTGCTCGTCGCCGTCGGTGGGCACGCCGCCCAGCAGCGACGCCGGGGTCTGCCAGAACACATTGTGCCAGATCTCGAACCGGCCGGACAGCAGCCGGTTGATGTTGGACAGGTGGGGCGTCAGCCCGGAATTGAGCGGGTCAAACCGCCAGCCCGCCCAGATGCTGAACGCGGTCAGCGCCGGGTAGACGGCCAGCAGCAGCCCGTGGTACAGCCGGCTCTCGAACAGGCGGGGCAGCAGCTTTTGGGCGGCAAACAGCGCCAGCAGCAGCAGCATGGCGCCGCCGGCCCCGCGGCAGACGGGCACCGTCAGCGTATAAACGGCCAGCCCGGCCAGCCCGGCCCAGTCGAACCAGCGCAGGCGGGGCCAGCGCAGCCAGCCCCAGGCCAAAAACACGCCCATCAGCCGGGCGCCGTAGCCGTTGTAATGCCCGTAGCCGAAATCCCAGTTGCGGCAGTAGAACTTGAACGGCACCAGCGGCGTCAGCAGATGCAAAAGCTGCACCAGCACCAGCCCCGCCGCGGCCGCTGCCAGGTAGACCTGCACCAGCCGGCGCAGGTCGGTGTCCTTGGCGGCCAGGCCCACCAGGGCGGCCAGCACAAACCACTCGTCGCCGCCGTACAGGGCGGCAAAGCCGGTGTAGGCCAGCACGGCAAACAGCGCGGCCCACTGGCCCTTTGTCTCGTACCGGGTCAAAAACACGCACTTGAACCCCAGCGCCAGCAGCGCGCCGCCGGTCAGGGCCAGCCGGGCCAATGTGCTCAGGGCCGGCAGCGTGGACTGGATGTTGGAGCTGAACACCTCGCTCAGCACCAGCAGCAGCACCACGCCGGTCTCCACGCAAAGCTGTGCCAGCCGGCGGCAGCGTTCGTCCGTAAGGCCGGCGCAGCAGGGGGCAGGCAGACGTCGGATCAGCATAGGGCTATCCTCCAAAAACAAAAGGGTGGGGCGGCAGGATGCGCCAGTTTTCGACACACCCTGCCGTCAGTATGCCCGGCCGGGGCGGCCGCGCCCGGCGGCGGGAAAGATTTCCCGGAAAATGGAAGCGGGAAACGGCAGGATGGAACCTTACCCGCCCTGCCCCTGGGCTGCAAACTCCGGCAGACTTTGCAGCACTTCCAAAAACTTCTCGGCGGCTTTGGAAAAGACCTGGTATTTTTTCCATACCAGATACATCCCAATGTCCAGCGCCGGCGTCAGCGGACGGAAACACAGCCGGCTGCCGGTGGTGTTCACCAGCTTGTCCAGCGTCAGGGCGTAGCCCAGCCCCTCGTCCACCAGCAGCGAGGCGTTGTAGATCAGGTTGTAGGTGGCCACAATGTTCAGCTGGCTGCGGCTGCGGCGCAGCCAGTGGGTCAGGTCGGCGCCCTTCTGCCGGCTTACGATCAGCGGCTTGTCCCACAGGTCCTCCGGCGCAACGGCAGCCTTTTGGGCCAGCGGGCAGCCGGTGGGCATCAGCACGCCCCACACGTCCCGGGCAGGCAGCGGCAGCGCGTCGTATTTGGACAGATCCGGCCTGCCGATCAGCACCCCGAAATCGATCAGCCCCTTGTCCAGCTGTTCGGTCACCAGCGGGCCGTCGCCGCTGGCAATGTGGTACTGGATCTGGGGGTACTGGTCGTGCAGCGCGCGGGCGGCGCGGGCCAGCAGCCGGATGCCGTCGGTCTCGCCGCTGCCGATGCAGATATCGCCGGTGATGGTCTCGTCCGAGTCGATGATCTCGCTCTCGGTCTTGTGGACCAGGTCGATGATCTCCTCGGCCCGCTTGCGCAGCAGCATGCCCTCCTCGGTCAGGGTGATGCGCCGGCTGCCGCGGACCATCAGCTGCTTGCCCAGCTCCTCCTCCAGCTCTTTCAGCTGGCGGGAGAGCGTCGGCTGCGAAAGGTGCAGGCTTTCGGCCGCGGCCGAGATGCTCTGCTCCCGCGCCACCGCCAGAAAATATTGCAGCACCCGCAGTTCCATGGGCCGGCATCCTCCGTTCTATCGATGATATGGCAGGGCGGGCAGCAGGGGACCGCCCGCCTTGCTTTCTGCCCACACTATACCACCTACCAGTTATAGCTGTCAAGCATGGGATGGTATTTGACATAGGTATTTGATATTCCTGCCTAAATCCGGTACAATACAGCTTGGAAAGAAATTAGTAAGACAGCGTCCGGCACGTCCGGCGCTTGGGGCGGCTGCGCAGGCGTGCAGGGGCCGCCCGCAGAACCGCAAGGGGGAAATGCCTGTTTTATGGAGGAACGCATCGTACAGCTTCTGATCGATTCTTTTCCGCGGATCTTGATACCGGGTCTGACCATGACCATCCCGCTCACCGCGATCTCGTTCTGCCTTGCCATGGTCATCGCCGTCGCGGTGGCGATGATCCAGTTCGCCCAGGTCAAGGTGCTCAAGGACGTCGCCCGGTTTTACATCTGGGTGGTGCGGGGCACGCCGCTTCTGGTGCAGCTGTTCGTGGTGTTTTACGGCCTGACCGACTTCAACATTATATTGGAGCCGTTTGTGGCGGCGGTCATCGTCTTTTCGCTCAACGAGGGCGCCTACGCCGCCGAGGCGGTGCGCGGCGCGCTGGAGTCCGTCCCCGCCGGCCAGATGGAGGCCGGCTGCTGCGTGGGCATGAGCTATCTGCAGACGATGCGCCGCATCGTGCTGCCCCAGGCGCTGCGCACGGCCTTCCCGTCGCTGGCAAACTCGCTGATCTCGATGCTCAAGGACACCTCGCTGGCGTCCACCATCACGGTGGCCGAGATGTTCATGGCCACCCAGCGCATCGCCGGCCGCACCTTTGAGTATATGCCGCTGTATCTGGAAGTGGCGGTCATCTACCTGCTGTTCTCGACGGTGCTGACCAAACTCCAGCGCCTGGGCGAAAAGCGCCTTGGCGCCTACGAAACACAGGAGGTCAAGTAAATGCTGGAAGTACACGGCATCCAAAAATCCTTTGGCAGCCAGCCGGTGCTAAAGGGCGTGGACCTGAGCGTGGAAAAGGGCGACGTGGTGGCCATTTTGGGGCCCAGCGGTTCCGGCAAGACGACGCTTCTGCGCTGCATCAATTTCCTGGAGCAGGCCGACGGCGGCACCATGACTTTTGACGGCAAGACCTACCGGTTCGGCCATGTCGGCAAAAAAGAGCAGAACGCCATGCGCCGCAAAACAGGCTTTGTCTTTCAAAACTACAACCTGTTCCGCAACAAAACGGCGCTGCAAAACGTCACCGAGGGGCTGATCATCGCCCGCAAAATGCCCAAAGCCCAGGCCGAAGAGATCGGCCGCCGGGCGCTGGATCGGGTGGGCCTGTCCGACCGGTACGACTACTATCCGCGGCAGCTTTCGGGCGGGCAGCAGCAGCGGGTGGCCATCGCCCGCGCCATCGCCACCGGGCCGGACATCATCTTTTTTGACGAGCCCACCAGCGCGCTGGACCCGGAGCTGACCGGCGAGGTACTGTCCGTCATGCGCCAGCTGGCCGACGACGGCATGACCATGCTGGTGGTCACCCACGAGATGGGCTTTGCCCGCAACGTCTCCAGCAAGGTCGTCTTTATGGAGGACGGCGTGGTGGTGGAGGCCGCCTCGTCGCAGGAGTTTTTCCGGGCGCCGAAGCAGCAGCGCACCAAAGCCTTTTTGCAGATGATCGAGCAGCATGGCATTTTTGCCTGATGCCCGCCCGGCAGGGCAAAACAGCCTGCCAATACACGATATACAAGACATAACAGGAGGGTTTCCCAATGAAAAAACGTATGATCTCCCGCATCACCGCGGCGGTGCTGGCCGCCGGCCTGCTGACCCTGACCGCCTGTTCGGGCGGCGCTTCCTCCGCCGGCACGGCGGACGCAAGCTCCTCCGCCGCGCAGGGCGCCGCCTCGGCCGAGGACGCCGCCGAGGCGGGCGACCTGCTGGCCCGCATCCAGGCCCGCGGCGAGCTGATCGTCGCCACCGAGGGCACCTGGGCCCCCTTTACCTACCATGACGAGAACGACGAGCTGGTGGGCTACGACGTGGAGGTGGCCCGGCTGGTGGCCGAAAAGCTGGGCGTGACCGCCACCTTTGTGGAGGGCGAGTTCGACGGCCTGCTGGCCGGCGTGGAGGGCGGCCGCTACGACATGGTGGCCAACGGCGTCAACGTCACGCCGGAGCGCGCCGAGGCGTACAGCTTCAGTGACCCGTACCTCTACGACAGCACCGTCGTCATCGTCCGGGACGACTATGACGAGATCCAGTCGATGGAGGACCTGGCCGGCAAGACCACCGGCAACACCATCACCAGCACCTACGCCATTTTGGCCGAGAGCTACGGCGCCACCACCCAGGGCGTGGACGACTTTGCCCAGACCATCGAGCTTTTGGAGGCCGGCCGCATCGACGCGACGCTGAACTCCTCGGTCACTTACAGCTATTTCATGAGCCAGCAGCCCGACGCCGCCATCAAGGTGGCCTGCAGCGACGACCCGCAGCAGCTGGCGCTGGCCATGCCCAAAAGCGATGACGCCGCCACGCTGGTGGAGGCGGTGAATCAGGCGCTGGCCGAGCTGCGCGACTCCGGCGAACTGGCCGCGCTGTCCGAGCAATATTTTGGCACTGACCTGACAAGCGCAGGCTGAAAGGAGCGGCAAAATGGGGATGCATGGTTGTTGTGACCCGCTGGCCCGCCAGGCCGTGGCGCAGAATCTGCGGGATGCAGGCTGCCCGGAGACCGACGTGGCGCGCATGATGCAGCTTTTGGACGAGGGCAGGACCGCCGAACTGGTGCAGTCGCTGAAATGCCAGCGGTGCCGCCTGATCGAGGACCTGCACAAGCAGCAGAAAAAGGTGGACTGCCTGGATTACCTGATCTACCAGCTGAAAAAGTGCGCCTGCAGACCCAGGGGGGACCAGGCCCCCGCCGACCCCTGCCCGCCGCAGGACTGCGGCGGGGAATAAAACCGGTGCCAGTGCAGGGGCGGCCGGGCAACGGGCTTTTGGGGCACACCGGAAGCGCGGGTGCCGCCTTTGCGTGGACGATACAGCGGCCAACCGCCGCAAAACGGGGCGTGCCCCAAAAAAGGAGGAAATTGCTGTGATCTACAAGGAATTTCAGGACCTGAAACTGTCGGCGCTGGGGTTTGGCACCATGCGCCTGCCGGTGGTGGACGGCAACGACGGGCGCATCGACGAGGCCAAAGCCGCCGAGCTGTTCGACTATGCCATCCGCCACGGCGTCAACTACTTTGACACCGCCTACGGCTACCACAACGGCCAGTCGGAGGTGGTCACCGGCAAGATCCTGGCCAACTACCCGCGGGACAGCTACTATCTGGCGTCCAAGTTCCCCGGCTACGACCTGGCCAACATGGGCAAGGTCCGGCAGATCTTTGAGGAGCAGCTGCAGAAATGCGGCGTGGACCACTTTGACTTCTACCTGTTCCACAATGTCTACGAGCGCAACATCGACCCCTATCTGGACGAGAAAAACGGCATCCTGGAATACCTGCTGGAGCAGAAGAAAAACGGCCGAATCCGGCACCTGGGCTTCTCCTGCCATGGCGCCATGGATGTGCTGACCCGCTTTTTGGATGCCTACGGCGAGTACATGGAATTCTGCCAGATCCAGCTGAACTATCTGGACTGGAACTTCCAGGACGCCAGGGCCAAGGTGGAGCTGCTGAACGCGCGGCACATTCCCGTCTGGGTCATGGAGCCGGTGCGGGGCGGCCGGCTGGCCAACCTGCCGGAGCACGCCGTGCAGCAGCTGAAAGAACTGCGCCCTGATGAAAGCGTGCCCGCCTGGGCCTTCCGCTTCCTGCAGTCGGTGCCCGGCGTGACGATGATCCTTTCCGGCATGAGCAGCCTGCAGCAGGTGCAGGACAACGTGGCCACCTTTGCCGAGGACCGCCCGCTGAACAGGCAGGAGTTCGACGCCATCGTCTCCATTGCCGACAACATGGTCAAAAGCGGCGTGCTGCCCTGCACCGCCTGCCACTACTGCACCAGCCACTGCCCCATGCAGCTGGATATCCCCCGGCTGCTGGCGCTGTACAACGAGCACGCCTTTACCGGCGGCGGGTTCCTGGCGCCCATGGCGGTGGAAGCCCTGCCCGACAATAAAAAGCCCTCGGCCTGCATCGGCTGCCGCAGCTGCGAGGCCGTCTGCCCGCAGCAGATCAAGATCTCGGAAGCCATGGCCGACTTCTCCCATAAGCTGGGGCTGAAATAACACAGACAACGCAAAGCGCCGCCGCCCGGAAACAGCCCGGACGGCGGCGCTTTTGCATGATTTCGTTTTTGGCGTTATGCGGCCCTTTGGGCTGCGGCGGGCGTTACGCCTTCTTTGCCAGGCTGCGCTGGATCAGCTTGACCAACTCAACAATGGGCAGCACCAGCACGGCCAGCAGCAGCGCCAGCAGGTACTCCGGCAGGCTGACAGGGGTAAAGCCGAACGCGTTGGCGATGAAAGGCACCTCCAGCACGATGGTGGTCAGCAGCAGGCTGCCCAGCATGGCGCCCCACAATACCAGGTTGTGGCTGTGCAGCGTGAACACGCTCTTGCGCTGGCTGCGCATGTTAAAGCTGTGCACGATCTCGCACATGCTCATGGTCAGGAAAGCCATGGTCATGCCGTCGGGCGACACGCCGCTGGGCATCTCGAACACAAAGTGGCCGATCTCGCGGCTGACCTCCATACAGTGGCCCAGGATATAGCTGGCCAGCGTGATAAGGGTGATCAGCAGGCCCTGGTAGGCTACGTCAAAGCCCAGGCCGCCGGCAAAAATGCCGTCGGTGGTCTTGCGGGGCGGGCGGTTCATCACATCGGGCTCGGCTTTCTCCATGCCAAGGGCCAGGGCGGGGAAGCAGTCGGTGATCAGGTTGATGAACAGCAGGTGCACCGGCTGCAGCAGCGTGAAGCCCATCAGCGTGGCGAAGAACACGCCCAGCACCTCGCTCATGTTGGAGGCCAGCAGGAACTGGATGGCCTTGCGGATGTTGTCGTAGATGCGGCGGCCTTCGCCCACAGCGCCCACGATGGTGGCAAAGTTGTCGTCGGCCAGCACCATGTCGGCCACGTTCTTGGTCACGTCGGTGCCGGTGATGCCCATGCCCACGCCGATGTCGGCGGATTTGATGGAGGGTGCGTCGTTGACGCCGTCGCCGGTCATGGCGGTCACGCAGCCGGCCTTCTTCCAGGCGTTGACGATGCGGACCTTGTGCTCCGGCTGCACGCGGGCGTAGACGCCGTATTTCGTGATGCTGCTGTCCAGCTCCTCGTCGGACATCTCGTTCAGGTCGGCGCCGGTCAAAGCCTCGTCGGCGCTGTGGATGATGCCCAGCTCGGTGGCAATGGCCACGGCGGTGTCCTTGTGGTCGCCGGTGATCATCACCGGGCGGATGCCGGCGCTGCGGCATTCGACGATGGCGTCCTTGACCTCAGGCCGCACCGGGTCGATCATGCCGGTCAGGCCGATAAAGCACAGATCCTGCTCCAAAAATTCGGGGCTGTTGCCGGCCGGGCGCTCGTCCCAGCGGCGGAAGGAGGCCGCCAGCACGCGCAGGGCGCGGTCGGCCAGGCCCTTGTTGTCAGCCAGGATGGCGGCGCGCTTTTCCTCGGTCATGGGCAGGGCTTTGCCGTTTTCCCAGTAGCTGGTGCAGCGGCGCAGGATCTCGTCCGGGGCGCCCTTGGTGTACTGCACAAAGCCGTCTGCGGTCTTGTGCACAGTGGACATCATCTTGCGGCCGGAATCAAACGGCGCCTCGTCCACGCGGGGGGCAGCCGCTTCCAGCTTGTTCTTGGGCAGGCCCAGCTTGGCGGCGTAGGCCACCAGGGCAGCCTCGGTGGGCTCGCCCTCGGCCTCGCCCTTGTCGTTCAGGTGGGCGTCGCTGCACAGCGCCATGGCGGTGGCCAGCAGTGTTTCGTCGCTGCCGGTGTGGTCCACCACGGTCATCTTGTTCTGGGTCAGGGTGCCGGTCTTATCCGAGCAGATGACCTGGGCGCAGCCCAGTGTCTCGACGGCGGTCAGCTTGCGGATGACCGCATTGCGCTTGGACATGTTGGTGACGCCGATGGACAGCACCACCGTGACGACGGTGGCCAGGCCCTCCGGGATGGCGGCGACCGCCAGCGACACGGCCACCATAAAGGTGTCCAGAATGGTGCTGGGGCTGAACTCGCCCGCCGAGATCAGGTTGAACACAAAGATAAACACGCAGATGCCCAGCACCAGCTTGGACAGCGTTTTGCCCAGCTGGTCCAGCTTTTTCTGCAGCGGGGTCTGCTCCTCCTCGGTGGCGGCCAGCGCGCCGGCGATCTTGCCCATCTCGGTGTCCATGCCGGTGCGGGTGATCAGCGCCTTGCCGCGGCCGTACACCACGGTGGAGCCCATATAGCACATGTTCTTGCGGTCGCCCAGGGGAACGTCCTTGCCGTTTTCCAGATCCAGCGCCTCAATGACCTTGTGCACCGGCACACTCTCGCCGGTCAGGGCGGCCTCCTCGATCTGCAAACTGGCGCTCTCCAGCAGGCGGCCGTCGGCAGGCACGGCGTCGCCGGCCTCCAAGATCACCACGTCGCCGGGCACCAGCTCGTCCGAGTGCAGCAGCACCTGCTTGCCGTCCCGCAGCACCTTGCTGGTGGCGGCGGTCATAGTCTGCAATGCCTCGATGGCGGCCTCGGCCTTGCTCTCCTGGTACACGCCCAGGATGGCGTTCAGCAGCACCACGATCAGGATGATGAACACCTCGGCAAAACCCTCGCCGGAGATATAGTTGGTCACGGCCGAGACGGCGGCCGCCACCATCAGGATGATCAGCATCGGGTCTTTCAGCTGCTGCAAAAACCGCTGCAGCAGCGTGGGCTTGGGGGCTTCCTTCAGACGGTTGGGGCCGTACTGTTCCAGCCGCTTTTTGGCTTCGGCGCCGGAAAGGCCGTCCGGGGTGCTTTGCGTCTGCTGCAGGGCTTCCTGCGCAGACAGCGTATACTCATTCATACAAACTCTCCTCCTGATTTGACGATCGGGTTTGTTTCGGATACAACATGGATTATGTGAAAGGCGGGACCATGCAAAAACAGTCCCCATCCTGTTCCACCACAAGCATTGCGCAAGGGGGCGTCCCAGCGGCCTGCCGCTATACTATAATAGAGTATACCAAAAACGGCGGGCGGTGCCCAGCGTTTTGCCGCTGGGCGGGCAAAATTTTTTGCGCGCCGCTCAGCCCAGCACGCCCAGGCCGTCCAGCAGCGTTTTCAGGCCGATCAGGATCAGCACGATGCCGCCGGCACGCTCGGCCAGTGCGCGGAACTTTGCGCCAAACACCGCGCCGATCTTGACGCCGATGGCCGAGCAGACAAAGGTGGTCACGCCGATCAGCCCGGCCGCGGGGCCGATGCTCACATCCACCGCCGCAAAGGCGACGCCCACCGCCAGCGCGTCGATGGAGGTGGCCACCGCCAGCGGCAGCATGGCTTTGGGGCTGAAATCATCGTTCAGGCTTTCGGTCTCGCCAAAGCTCTCGCGCACCATGTTGGCGCCGATCAGCGCCAGCAGGATAAAGGCCAGCCAGTACCCCACGTCCTGGATCAGCCCCGAAAAGGTGCCGCCCAGAAAATACCCCAGCGTGGGCATCAGCGCCTGAAAGCCGCCGAAGTAGACGCCGCACAAAATCGCGTGGGACAGCTTGAGCCTTCGCACCGAAAGCCCCTTGCAGATGGACACCGCAAAGGCGTCCATCGAAAGGCTCAGCCCCACCAGAAACAGTTCTCCGATCCCCATGGTTACCTTCCTCTCCTTAGGGTCGCGGCGGGCAGGGGACAGCAGCACCCCGCGCCGGGCGGCAGACACACATACACAGCAGCAATGCAAAGGGGCGCCGCCGCACGGGCGCAACAAAAAGCGAGGCTTATCTGCTTTTGCCCAAACCGGGCGGACAAAACAGATAAGTCTCGCTGTTTCAAACAAAGCCAGGGCACGAAGCCCAAGATGTTGACGATGTTGCGCTGCCAGCCCAAACGGCGGCCGCGCCAGCTACTCCCTTATGCTGGCGCTATTATAGCATGGCAAAAACGGCAAAGTCAATAAGCGCCGCCCCCAAAATATAGGACACCGGGCCGGCTGTGGGCAAAAAACGGACAAAGCCGCGGGGGTGGGAACCGGCGGAGTGGATTTTTCTTTGTGCGGGTGATAGACTTGTGGAAACAATAGCAGGAAAGACACGGAGGCGGAAATGAAAATCGAAGAAGTGCAGGAAAGAACGCCGGAGCTGACCGGGCAGCTGCTTGAAGTGTGGGAGGCCTCGGTGAAAGCGACGCATCTGTTCCTGTCGGACGGTGAGATCGAGCGCATCAAAGCGTATGTGCCCCAGGCGCTGCATGCGGTGGAGCATCTGGTGATCGCAGCCGGGGAGACAGACCGGCCGGCGGCCTTTATGGGCGCGGAGGCCGGCAGCCTGGAAATGCTGTTCCTTGCCCCCGAAGCGAGGGGGAAGGGGCTGGGAAAGCGCCTGCTCCAATACGGGATCGAACATTTTGCGGTCGAGCGTGTGACAGTAAACGAGCAGAATCCGCAGGCCAGAGGCTTTTACGAGCACATGGGGTTCTGCGTGTACAAGCGGACGCCCCTTGACGAACAGGGCGGCCCGTATCCGCTGCTGTATATGCGCCGCCGGGAAGGGTGAGGCGGGGGGGGACCCTCGCAAAGCGGCCGTCAGGCGGCGCGCCTCTCATCATTCCGGGTACGGCCCAAGACCGCGCCCCAATTCCGCATTTCCGGGCGTTCCCCGGTTGCGCAGCGCCCTCTTTTGCAGTAAAATAGACCGAGAAAGCGAAACAATAAGATCGCCGGGGCGGGCAGCCGCCGCGGCGGGACAGGATGTGAAGCAGCATGCAGTATAAAATGTTGGCCCTGGACCTGGACGGCACCCTGACCGACAGCAACAAGCAGGTCACCCCCCGCACCGCCGCGGCGCTGGCCAAAGCGGCCGAAAAAGGGGTGCGCATCGTGCTGGCCAGCGGCCGGCCCACCGTGGGCGTGCAGCCGCTGGCCCGCCAGCTGGGGCTGGACAAGACCGGCGGCTGTATCCTGAGCTACAACGGCGGCCGCGTCAGCGACTGCGCCACCGGTCTGACGCTGGTGCAGCACGCCTTCCCGCCGGAGCTGGTGGGCCCGGTGTGCGCCTTTGCCCGTGAAAACGACGTCACCGCGCTGACCTACGACGCCGCCGGCATCCTGACCGAGCGCCCCGACGACCCCTACGTACAGATCGAGGCCGCCACCAACCAGATCCCCGCCCGCAAGGTGCCGGACCTGGCCGCGGCGGTGGACTTTGCCGTCAACAAGGTGCTGATCGTGGGCAACCCGGAAAAGATGCCCCATGTGGAGGAACTGATGCAGCAGCGGTTTGCCGGCAGGCTGTCCATCTACCGCTCCACCCCCTTCTTTTTGGAGGTCATGCCGCTGGGGGTGGAAAAGGCGGCATCGCTGGAGCTGCTGCTGCGCACCCAGGGCCTGTTTGCCGAAAACCTGATGGCCTGCGGCGACGGCTGGAACGACCTGCCCATGATCCAGTTCGCCGGGCTGGGCGTGGCCATGGGCAACGCGGTGCCTCAGGTCAAGGCCGCGGCCGACTATGTGACCGCCGACAACGACCACGACGGCGTGGGTCTGGCGGTGGAGAAGTTTATCTTGCAGGAGGAGGGCACCCCTTGAATCTGATCGTATTCGACCTGGAATGGAACATCGGCTACCAGCCCAAGACCTTCCTCTACCACGGCGCCGAGATCACCCTGCGGGGCGAGATCATCCAGATCGGCGCGGTGCGCATTGACGAGCGCGGCGACGTGCTGGATACCTTTGATATGACCCTCAAGCCCCGCATCTTCCGCAAATTGCAGCACCACATTGCAAAAGTCACCGGCCTGACCCAGCTGGACCTGGACGGCGGCGTGCCCATCGCCGACGGCCTGGCCGAGTTCGTGCGCTGGGCCGGCCCCGACGCCGCCTTTGCCGAGTGGGGGCTGGACGACGTGCCGGTGCTCAAGCAGAATTTGTATCTGTGCGGGCTGGACGAACGCTGGCCCGCCCGCTGGTATGACCTGCAGCGCATCTTTCTGCAGAGCTACCCCCGCCGGGAGGGCGAGGGCATGACGCTGGAGAGCGTGGTGGACCGCATGGGCATCGAGAAAGACATCCCCTTCCACAATGCCCTGGACGACGCGCTGTACACGGTGCGCATCGCCCGGCTGCTGCCGCTGGCCGACGCGCTGCGCGCCTACCCCTCGCCGGACGCCCAGCTGCGCGAGGCGCTTTTGACCGACCCGTCCGCCAACTACTACGACGTGCAGATCTTCCCCGACCGGCTGGACCACGACGACTACAAAAACGACCCGGCGCTGTGCGGGGTCGACTGCCCGCTGTGCGGCACGGCGCTGGACGTGGGCGAGATCTGGCTCAAGCGGGGCAACACCGGCTACTATACCCAGGCCGACTGCCCGGTGCACGGGCCGTGGTTTCTGCGGTTCAAGCTGTCCCGCCGCGACGGCCTGCACTGGAATTTCGCCCGCTGCATTGAGGCCGCCCGCCCCGACGCCCTGGAAAAGTACCGCCGCCAGAAAGCCCGCCAGGAGGCTCGCTTAAAAAAGCGCAGCCAGGAGGAGGGGGAAGCCCCCCGGACTTAAAACAGGGGGGCACCGTCCGTCCGACGGTGAGGTACGCCTCCGTGAAACCGTATTTGCGGGATCTGATTTGGATGTAACAGCAAAGGGACGGCCGCCGGGATGGCGGCCGCCTTTTCTTTGAATGGTTTTGCACAGCACCTGCCGCGGTGCAGCCCGGCCGCCAAGCGGGGCTGGGCCGCGCCGCGGCAAAACAAGCGCGGCTGCCGCGGGCCGGGGGCAAACACCCCCGCCGCGGCAGCCGCGCAGCTTTTTGCAAAAAACGACTGGACCGTAAGCCGGGTTCTGTATTAAACGGCGATCTATCTTGACCTTGCGTTGCCGCAAGGCTCCGCGGGAGATCCCGCATGCCATCTCCGGGACGCGCGAGGCTCCGCATATGTCCCATCCGGATGTTGCTTCTGACAGGGTTTACATAGCCGCAAAGTCGCCAGTGCGCTGGTGAGCTCTTACCTCGCCTTTCCATCCTTGCCGCGCTTGGGCGCGGCGGTCTATTTCTGTTGCACTATCCCTGGGGTCGCCCCCGGCTGCCGTTAGCAGTTGCCATGCCTCTGAAAAGCCCGGACTTTCCTCAGAGCGGTCAAAGCCGCCCCGCCGCCGTATGTTCCACTCGTTTTGCCGTACAGTATACCACATCCGCCCGGCCTTGGCAAGCCGCCCGCGTCGGGGCCGGGCACAGGCCGCGGATCGCGCCGCCGGTGCGTTCCCGCCGGCTTATCCAGGCAAAACAAGAGCGCCTGCCAGCAATTCCCACCTGTGAAAACCGCTCCGTTTGATTGCAACCGCCCGCCCTTTGTGCTATAATCTTTCCTAACCACTGCAATGCGGTGGCTTTGCCATGCCCGTCTGCGGGCGGCACAAAACCCTGTCAGCGGCGGGAGGTTGCGCCATGCTGTACTTGAGCTGCCGGGTCCCGGCCGCGTCCGACGGCCTGCGCCTGGATGCGTTTCTGCGCAGGCAGGGGCTTTCGGCAGGGGTGATCCGGGCCGTCAAGCACACGGCCGGCGGCTTTTTTGCCGACGGCGTGCCCATCCACACCAACATGCCCGTCCGCGCGGGCCGGCGGCTGTGGTTCGCCCTGCCGCCGGAACCGCCCACCTCGGTCGCGCCCCAGCCTGTGGACTTCGGCATCCGGTTCGAGGACGGCTTTGCCGCCGTGCTGGACAAGCCCGCCGGCCTGGCGGTGCATCCCACGCTCAACTATCCCGACGCCACGCTGGCCAACGGCTGGCTGTGGCATCTGCGGCAGCAGGGCAGGGACGGCGTGTTCCGCCCCGTCAACCGCATCGACAAAAACACAAGCGGCCTGGTGCTGTGCGCCGGCAATGCCTTTGCCGCGCCGCTGCTGGCCGCCTCGGCGCGCAAATGCTACCTGGCCGTTGCCCAAGGCGCGCTGCCGGGGCCGGAGGGCGTCATCGACGCGCCCATCGCCCGGCGGGGCGACTCCATCATCGGCCGCACGGTGGCGCCCGGCGGCAAGCCCAGCGTCACCCGCTACCGGGTGCTGGCGCAGGGCGGCGGCTATACGCTGGCGGCCTGCCTGCCCGTCACCGGCCGCACCCACCAGATCCGTGTCCACTTTGCCCATTTGGGCTGCCCGCTGGCGGGGGACACCCTTTACGGCGGGACGGCCGCAGACATCGGGCGGCATGCGCTGCACTGCGGTGCGCTCTGCTTCCGGCATCCGCTGGACGGCGCGCTGCACCGGCTGCAAAGCCCCCTGCCGGACGACATGGCCGCGTTGTGCGCCCGCTGCGGCATCGACCCGGCACTGCCCGACCTGTTTGCCTGGCTGGACGCGCTGGCCCCCGTGCCGCCGTGCCCGGAAGGCTTTGTGCCTTTTTCCGCGGCGCAGCATCCCCCGGCCCCAGGGGAGATCTGAAAGATCCCCGGCACGGATCGATCAGGCACACCCCAAGCACAGTTAAGGAGAAACTACCGTGAAACCCAAAAACGGCGGGACTTCCACACAGGAAAATCACCAGCCAAACCGCCCCCGCAGCCGGTTCAGCCAGTGGCGGGACGAGCGCGCAGTCAAGCGGACGGTGCGCCGGTGGCACAAGAGCGAGCGCAAGGCCGCCCGGCGCGGGCGGTTCGGCGATCTGCTGCAGCGGGTGCCCCATGCCGGCGTGATCGGCGACGTGCTGTATATGTTCGGCTTCTGGCTGGAATACGGTGCGGTCTGCGCCGGGCGCACGACGGTGCGCGCGGCGACGGCCATCCTGTCCCATGTGTGGGCGCTGCTGTTTGCCATCTTCCGGCCGCTGGCGGCGGGGCTGATCGTTTTTCTGGAGGATCTGCTCCAGCCCTTTGTGCGGCTGTATTCCGGCGTGCGGCACATCCGGGAGCTGCCGGAACAGTACCCGGAGGAAAGCCGGAAGGAGATCCGCGCCGAGAAATTCCGCTACTTCAAGCGGGGGACCAAGCGGTATCTGCCGCTGGTATGGAACGTCTTTACTTATCTGCTGCCCGCAGGCGCGCTGGTCTGCCTGGCGCTGGTGATCCAGGGGCAGCTGAGCCAGACCTACCGGCTGGAAGTGCGGGTCAACGGCGAGACGGTGGGCTACGTGGAGAGCGAGCAGGTGTTTGACAACGCCCGCGACGACGTGCAGTCCCGCATTGCCAGCGCCCGCGCGGTGATGGAAGCGTCCGGCGTGGAGACGACCGACGCCCAGTGGGACATTACGCCGACCTACACGCTGGCGGTGTCCGACCAGGTGATGACCGAGAGCGAGGTGGCGGACGCGATCCTGCGCGCTTCCAGCGACGAGATCGGGGACGGCACGGCGGTGTACATCGACGGCAACCTGAGCTTTGTCACCACCGAGGGCGACCACCTGCGGGCCTACCTGGACGCCATCAAGGCGCCCTACGAAGATGCCTTCGACGCCAACCGGCGTGTGGAGTTTGTGCATGACATCCGGCTGGTGGACGGGGTGTACTTTCTGTCGTCCATCGTGCCTTATGATACCGTGATCTCAACGCTGAGCGCGGTGACGCCGGCCGCCACCTACACGGTGCCGGAGGACGGCCAGACCGCCGCCGAGGCCGCCGAATCCGCCGGGGTCAGCTTTGTTGCGCTGCGGGAGCTGAACCCTGACCTTGACCTGCAGACCAGCGCCGACGAGCTGGCCGCGGGCACCGTGCTGGAGACCACCGCCGCCGTGGCGGAATACCTGCAGGTCAAGGTGATCGAGCGCATCTCGGTGCCGGAGGATGTGCAGTACGATACCGTCGAGACCGAGTCGGACGAGTACGACCTGGGCGAGCGTGTGGTCGTGCAGGAGGGTCAGCTGGGCCTGCAGGAAGTGGTGCAGGATGTCACCTACATCAACGGCGTGGTGACCGAGACCAACATCGTTGAGATCCTGACCGTGCAGGCGCCCGTGGCCGAGCAGGTGATCGTGGGCACCCATGTGGAGGAAAGCCAGGTGGCCCAGGTGGGCGACGGGACCTGGTACTGGCCGGTGCCGGACTACCGCTATGTCAGCCGCTGGGACGAAAACGGCCGTGCCGCCTGCGACATCATCGCATATTACGGTTCGACCATCGTTGCGGCCGACAGCGGCACCGTCGTCGAGGCCGGCACCCACTGGAGCTACGGCAACTACGTCCGCATCGACCACGGCAACGGCTGGACGACGCTGTACGCCCATATGTCCGCCATTGCGGTGGTGCAGGGGCAGAGCGTCACGGCCGGCCAGGCCATCGGCTATGTGGGTCAGACCGGCGTCGCCACCGGCGATCACTGCCATTTCGAGATGGCCTACAACGGCACGTTGGTCAGCGCACGCACCTACTTCCCCGATATCCGCAGCACCCCGTAAGCCCTTTACACTGAAAAGGAGAACCGCGTTTTGAGATCTTCCATCGACGAGACTTCAAAACAGAAGAACAAACCGCCCCGCAGCCGGTTCAGCCAGTGGCGGGACGAGCGCGCAGTCAAGCGGACGGTGCGCCGGTGGCACAAGAGCGAGCGCAAGGCCGCCCGGCGCGGGCGGTTCGGCGATCTGCTGCAGCGGGTGCCCCATGCCGGCGTGATCGGCGACGTGCTGTATATGTTCGGCTTCTGGCTGGAATACGGTGCGGTCTGCGCCGGGCGCACGACGGTGCGCGCGGCGACGGCCATCCTGTCCCATGTGTGGGCGCTGCTGTTTGCCATCTTCCGGCCGCTGGCGGCGGGGCTGATCGTTTTTCTGGAGGATCTGCTCCAGCCCTTTGTGCGGCTGTATTCCGGCGTGCGGCACATCCGGGAGCTGCCGGAACAGTACCCGGAGGAAAGCCGGAAGGAGATCCGCGCCGAGAAATTCCGCTACTTCAAGCGGGGGACCAAGCGGTATCTGCCGCTGGTATGGAACGTCTTTACTTATCTGCTGCCCGCAGGCGCGCTGGTCTGCCTGGCGCTGGTGATCCAGGGGCAGCTGAGCCAGACCTACCGGCTGGAAGTGCGGGTCAACGGCGAGACGGTGGGCTACGTGGAGAGCGAGCAGGTGTTTGACAACGCCCGCGACGACGTGCAGTCCCGCATTGCCAGCGCCCGCGCGGTGATGGAAGCGTCCGGCGTGGAGACGACCGACGCCCAGTGGGACATTACGCCGACCTACACGCTGGCGGTGTCCGACCAGGTGATGACCGAGAGCGAGGTGGCGGACGCGATCCTGCGCGCTTCCAGCGACGAGATCGGGGACGGCACGGCGGTGTACATCGACGGCAACCTGAGCTTTGTCACCACCGAGGGCGACCACCTGCGGGCCTACCTGGACGCCATCAAGGCGCCCTACGAAGATGCCTTCGACGCCAACCGGCGTGTGGAGTTTGTGCATGACATCCGGCTGGTGGACGGGGTGTACTTTCTGTCGTCCATCGTGCCTTATGATACCGTGATCTCAACGCTGAGCGCGGTGACGCCGGCCGCCACCTACACGGTGCCGGAGGACGGCCAGACCGCCGCCGAGGCCGCCGAATCCGCCGGGGTGGACCTGACCACCCTGCAGGCGTACAATACCGGCCTGGAGGACGGCGATACCGAGCTGACCGCCGGCACAACGCTGGCCCTCGCCCAGCCGGTGACCGAGCTGCTGCAGGTCAAGGTGATCGAGCGCCAGACCTATGTGGAGGATGTGCAGTACGACACCATCGAGACCGAGTCGGAGGACTATTCCTTCGGCGAGCGGGTGGTGCTGCAAAGCGGCCAGAACGGCCGGCAGGAAGTGGTGCAGGACGTCACCTACATCGGCGGCGTGCCGGTCCAGACCGACATCGTGCAGATCAATATGCTGGAGGCCCCTGTCACCGAGCAGGTGGCGGTGGGCACCCGCCTGGCCAGCGGCATGACTGCCCAGGTGGGCAGCGGCACCTTCTACTGGCCGGTGCCCCAGTACCGCTATGTCAGCCGCTGGATGAGCGCCAGCCACAAGGGCGCGGACATCGTCGCCCCCTACGGCACGCCCATCATCGCCTCGGACAGCGGCGTGGTGCAGACCGCCGGCTGGCACAACCACCCCTACGGCTACGGCAACTATGTCATCATCGACCACGGCAACGGCTGGACAACGCTGTACGGGCATATGTCCTCCATCGCCGTCACCGCCGGCGAGGCGGTGGAAGCCGGCCAGATCATCGGCTATGTGGGCAACACCGGCTACTCCTTCGGCAACCACTGCCATTTCGAGATGTACTATAACGGCAGCCTGGTCAGCGCACGCAACTATTTCCCGAATATGTAGTGCCCCTGCCCGCCGCCGCCCGGTATATTTTGCGCGTTGTGGATAAAAACCTGCCCCGCGGCTGGGGCAATTTGGGATTTTTCACGCAATTTTTGCAAATACTAAGGGCAGCACTTTTCAAAACTTCGGTTTTGGTGTATAATACAGCAAACCATGCGGCTTGGGCGGGATGCGCCGCCGCAGCGGAAAAGGTCGCCGCGGCAGCAGGCCGCGCGGGCCTTTCGCTGCGCAGCCAGGCGCCCCGCTGTCAGACGGGATGCGGCCCCTGCCGCATCCGGAGCAGAGCCTGCGCCGGCTTCGGCGTACCTCACGGCCGTGTACGGCTGGCGCAAAGGAGAGAAGCGTTACTTTGGAAAAGTTTGTCATTCGCGGCGGGAATCCGCTGTCCGGCGAAGTCACGATCGGCGGGGCCAAAAATGCGGCCGTTGCCATTCTGCCCGCTACCATCCTGGCGGGCGGCAAGTGCATCATTGAAAACCTGCCCTGCATCAGCGACGTCATGGCCTCGCTGCAGATCTTGAGCGAGCTGGGCGCCGATATCCGCATGATCAGCAAAAGCACCTACGAGATCGATACCTCCCGCATCGACTGCACCGAGGTCTCCAACGAGCTTTCCCGCCAGATGCGGGCCAGCTACTACTTCCTTGGCGCGCTGCTGGGGCGGTTCGGCGCGGCCCAGGTGGCTATGCCGGGCGGCTGCAACCTGGGCCCCCGGCCCATTGACCAGCACCTCAAAGCCTTCACCGCCCTGGGGGCGGAAGATTCGGTGGAGTACGGCATGATCCGCGTCACCGCCGGCCGCCTGCAGGGGGCGCACGTCTTTTTCGACACGGTATCGGTGGGCGCTACCATGAACGCCATGCTGGCGGCCGTCATGGCCGACGGCCTGACCGTGCTGGAAAACGTCGCCCGCGAGCCCCACGTGGTGGACCTGGCCAACTGCCTGAACATGATGGGCGCCGATGTCCACGGCGCCGGCACCGACGTCATCAAGATCCGCGGCGTCCGGTCGATGCACGGCTGCAGCTACTCCATCATCCCGGACCAGATCGAGGCCGGCAGCTATATGGCCGCCACCGCCATCACGCGGGGCGACGTGCTTTTGCACAACATCATCCCCAAGCATCTGGAGCCCATCACCGCCAAGATGCGCGCCGCCGGCTGCGTCATTGACGAGTACGACGACTCGCTGCGCATCCGCTGCGACTGCCGGCTCAAGCCCCTCAAGATCAAGACGATGCCCCATCCCGGCTTTCCCACTGACATGCAGCCGCTGATGACCACGCTGCTCAGCGTGGCCGACGGCACCTCCATCGTCACCGAGGGCATCTGGGAAAACCGCTTCCGCTATGTGGACGAGCTGATCCGCATGGGCGCCTGCATCCAGGTGGACGGCCAGGTGGCCGTCATCGAGGGGGTGCGCCAGCTGCACCCGGCCCCGCTGCGGGCGCTGGATCTGCGCGCCGGCGCGGCCATGGTGGTGGCGGCGCTTGCCGCCGACGGCGTCAGCGAGATCGACGAGACCAGCCACATCGAGCGCGGCTACGAGAACATTGTCGAAAAACTGCAGGCTCTGGGGGCGGATATCCGCCGCGTTGAGATCCCCATGGGCCGCGTCACCCGCGCGATCTGACCAAACGCTGCGGCAAACAAGCAACACCCGCGGGGCCGCGTCTGCGGCCCCGCTTTTGTGCGGCCCGCCGCAATCTACATAGAAGGGGAATCCAAAACACAGGCATGGCATTGTTTACCACACTTTACTCCGGCTCCTCCGGCAACTGCGGGCTGGTCCTGCACGAGGGCAAATACCTGCTGGTCGATATGGGCAAAAGCTGCCGCACCACACTGAATGCGCTGCGCAAGCTGGGCTTGGCGGTGTCCGACTGCCAGGGCATCCTGATCACCCACGAGCATTCCGACCACGTCAGCGGGCTGGATACCTTTCTGCGGCATTACAGCGTACCGGTGTACGGCTGTGCCGCCACGCTGGAAATGCTGGACTCCCGCGGGACCATCCCCCCGGCCATCGAGGCCATCGCCGTCGACGGCCGCACCGAGGAAGTGGGCGGCTTTGTGGTGACGTCCTTCCCCACCAGCCACGACGTGCCCTGCTGCGGCTACCGCATCCGGACCCCGGACGGCAAAACCATGGCCATCGCCACCGACCTGGGCACCCTGACGCCGGTGGTGCAGATGAACCTGGCCGGCTGCGACCTGGTGGCGCTGGAGGCCAACTACGACCGGTTCAGCCTGCAGGGCGGGCCCTACCCCTATTACCTCAAAGTCCGCATTGCCAGCGACCGCGGCCACCTGGACAACCGCGCCTGCGCCGCCGAGCTGCTGGAGCTGATCCAGGACGGCTGCAAAAAGTTTGCGCTGTGCCACTTGAGCCAGACCAACAACACGCCGGAACTGGCCCTGACCACCGTTTACAACGTGCTGCTGGCCGCCGGCATCCAGCCCGGCCGGGATGTGCTGATCCAGGCCCAGGCCCGCAACGACATTTCGCCCTATATCGAGTTCTGAGCCGTGCCGGAAGGGGGCGGCCTGCGGCTTTGAGGTGCGCATCATGGTCCACTACATCGCAAAACTGAAAAAGCCCATCACGCTGGAGATCCTCTTCTACCTGATCTACACGGTGGCTGTCGCAACGATCCCGTATCTGTCCAAGCTGCTGTTTGACTACGATCTCGGCCGCGGCTGGACGGGCATCCTCTGGATCTTGCTGGGCTACGCGGGCTGCTGCGTGGTCGCGGCCGTTGCCCAGAACTGCTCCCAGGTCGAAGGCTGGAAGCGTTCCGCCGCCTTTGACCTGTATGTGAAATCGGACGTGATCCGGGGGCTGTTCCGCCGTCCGGTGACAGAGTTCCAGCGCCATTCCATCGGTGACTACCTTTCGGTCCTGAACAACGACATCCCGGCGCTGAATACCAGCTATCTGGAAGCGATCATCGACATCATCAACAAGGCGGTGCAGGTGGTGGTCTATGCGGTGGTGCTGTTCGTCTTTGTGGACTTCCGCATCGCCCTGGTCATCCTGCTGGCCTCGCTGCTGGCGGTATTTGTGCCGCGCGTTACCGCCGGGGAGCTTTCCGGCCGCCGCAAAAGCTACCAGAGCGCCCTGGGCCGGTATACCGCCAGGGTGCAGGACCTTTTGTCCGGTTTCCGCTTTGTCAACCGCCACACCCGCGGCTCCATGGCCGCGGAACACGACCGGACAGCCGCCGAGACCGAGGAAGCGTGGCTGCATTTTGGCCGGTTCAAGTCTTTTGTGATCGTGTTCAACAACTTTGTCATGGACATTGTGCGGCTGTCCGCCTTTGCAGCCATTGCCATCCTGCTCTACCGGCGGGAGATCACCGTCGGCACCGCCGCCGCAACGCTTGGCTACATCGAGAGCTTTACCCTGCCGGTACAGTATATCCTTGAAAACATCAACGAGATCAACTCGGCCCGCGGCATCCGGGAAAAGGTCCTTGCCCTGATCCGCTACCAGCCGCCGGAGCAAAAGCGGCTGGAACCCTCGGACGCCTGCCTGGTGCTGGATGACGTCTTGGTCCGGTACGAAAAGTTCCGTCTGCAAAACATCCGCTATACCTTCCGCCCCGGCAAAAAGTATGCGGTCCTGGGGCACAACGGCTCCGGCAAGTCCACGCTGTTCCAGGCGGTGATGCGGTATGTGGCGCTGTCCGGCGGCAAGGTCATGCTGGACGGCCAGGACCTGAACGGCTGCGACACCGCCGACGTTATAATGAACACCGACCAGCAGGAGCATGTCTTTGCGGCGTCCTACCGGGAAAACGTCTCGGTGTTTGGGGCTTATCCCACCGACCGTCTGGGCGAGGTGGAAAAATACCTGGAGACCGACCTGCTGGACACGCTGCGCGGCAAGGCCGACTGCACCAAGCTCAGCGGCGGCCAGAAACAGCTGCTCCAGCTGGTGCGGCTTCTGCTGGCCGGCCGCCCGGTGCTGCTTCTGGACGAGCCGTTCTCGGCAGTAGACGAGACCAACCGCCGCCTGCTGGAGCGCAAGCTGCTGGGTCTGCCGGGCCGGACGATCCTGGTCATCACCCACGACCTGACGCCGGAGCACCTGCTCCGGTACGACGAGCTGCTGATCCTGCAAAACGGCGCGCTGGCCGCCGCCGGTGCGCCGGGCGATGTGCTGCGCACCGACGCCTACCGGCAGCTTTTGCAGTAGCGGCTGCCCCCATACGGACAAAGGAACCAGTCACAAAGGAACCAGTCATGCAAAACATCGACCTGATCTGCATCGGCAAACTGAACATGCCCTTCTATGCCGCCGGCGTGGCCGAATACCAGAAGCGGCTGGCGGCTTTCTGCAATTTCCGCATCGTCGAGCTTCCGGAGGCCGCCATCGACGAGCGCCATGCCTCCGCCGCCCAGGTGGAGAAGGCGCTGGAAAAGGAGGCCAAAGCCATCCTGGGCGCGCTGCGCAAGGGCGAATATCTGGCCGCCCTCTGTGTGGAGGGCAGGCAGATCTCCAGCGAGGAGCTGGCCGACCTGATCGCCGGCCGCGCCATGAGCGGGGCAGGGGACATCGCCTTTGTCATCGGTTCCTCCCACGGCCTGGCACAAAGCGTCAAGCGCGCGGCGCAAAGCCGCATCTCGCTGGGGCGCATCACCATGCCCCATCAGCTGGCCCGCCTGGTCCTGACCGAGCAGCTCTACCGCGCCTGCTCCATCAACGCGGGCATGAAATACCACAAGTAAACATATCCTGGCCCAAAGCTGCCATCCTTGGCGGGGCGCGCCCCGCTGTGCAAGACGGGGAGGTCGTTATGAGGAAAAATCAGCTGCGCGTTTTGGCGGCGGCCCTGGCGGGGGCGCTGCTCTCTGCCGCGCTGTTCGGCTGCGCGCCGGCGGGGGATACCCAAAGCCTGCCGCAGCCTTCCGCCGCGCCGGCAAAGCCCTCGGCCGGGCCGGAACAGACCGCCACGCCGCAGCCCGAAACGCCGCAGCAGGCGGAACTTTCCCGGGCGGTCGCCGGCCGCCTGGCCGGCATGACGCTGCGGGAAAAAGTCGGCCAGATGTTTTTTGTCCGCCCCGACGCGCTGGACCCGGCGCAGGAGCAGGAGCAAATCGACGACGCGGATGCGGATGGCGTCACCGCCCTGACCGATGCGATGTCCGCCGTGCTGGCGGATTACCCGGTGGGCGGCGTGGTGCTGTTTGGCAAAAACATTACCGGCCCGCAGCAGCTGACGGATCTCACCGGCCAGCTGCACGCGGCCATGGATACGCCGCTGCTCATCGCTGTTGACGAGGAGGGCGGCGCGGTGGCGCGCCTTGCCAACCACCCGGCCTTTGACCTGCCCCGGTACGAGAGCGCCGCCGCCGTTGCCGCGGCAGGCGGCGCACAGGCGGTGCGGCAGATGTATGCCGAGATCGGCGGCTATCTGGACAGTTACGGCATCGACCTGGACTTTGCCCCCGACGCCGACGTCAACACCAACCCGGACAACCCGGTCATCGGCACGCGGGCCTTTTCTTCCGACCCGCAGACTGCCGCCGAGTTGGTCGCCGCCGCGGTGGAGGGCTTTGCGGATACCGGCGTGCTCTGCTGCGTCAAGCACTACCCCGGCCACGGCGACACCGCCGAGGACAGCCACAAATCCCTGGCCGTCACCCATAAGACCTGGGCGGAGCTTGCCGCCTGCGAGCTGCTGCCTTTTCAGGCCGGCGTCCGGGCGGGGGCCGACCTGGTCATGGCGGGCCACATCGCCGCGCCGGAGGTGACCGGCGAGGATACCCCGGCCTCGCTGTCGCCGCAGCTGATGGGCAGCATCCGCACCGGGCTGGGCTTTTCCGGCGCCATCGTCACCGACTCTCTGGCCATGGAGGGCATCACCGGCCTTTACTCGGCCGGCGAGGCCGCCGTGCTGGCGGTGCAGGCCGGCGCGGACATTTTGCTGATGCCAAACGGCCTGGCCGAAGCCTTTGACGCGGTGGTGGCCGCGGTGGAGGAGGGGACCATCCCCGAAAGCCGCATCGACGAGAGCGCCGCCCGCGTGCTGGCGCTGAAAGAAAAGCGCGGCCTGATCTGACGCGGCGGCCGGCTGTATCGCCAAAGGCGCGGCCCTGCCCCGGCCCCCGGTTTTGCGGAGCGCGCAGACCAACAGCAGCAGCCCCGCGGCCGCACCGGCCGTTGCGGGGCGCAGCAGAAAGGAAAGACCGATATGTACACAGTGGATGGCGCATTTCTGACCCAGCGGGTGTCCGGCATCCAGCGGTACACGCTGGAACTGCTGGCTGAGCTGGATAAACGCATCGCCCCCGGGGAGGTGGAGCTTGCCGTGCCGCCCGGCGCCGCCGCGCCGGCGTACCGGAACATCCGGGCAGTGCAGACCGGCCGCCATACCGGTATGCTGTGGGAGCAGCTGGACTACCCGGCCTACCTGCGCCAAAACGGCCGGCTGGGGCTGTGCACCTGCAACGTCATCCCGCTGTTTGGCTTCCGCGGCATCGCGGTGGTTCACGATGTCTGTTACCGCGCCCGGCCGGACTTTTACACCGCGCCCCGCGCGCGGCTCAGCGCCGCATGGCACCGGCTGCAGTACCGGGCCATTGCCCGCACCTGCAAACAGATCGTCACGGTATCGCAGTTTTCCCGCAGCGAGCTGCAAAAATATTACGGCGTCAGCCCCGACCGGGTCACGGTGGTGCCCAACGCCTGGCAGCATATGCAACGGGTGGCGGCGGACGAGGGCGTGTTTGCCAAATGGCCGCAGCTGCGGCGGGGCGAGTATTACTTTTCCATGTCCAACCTGCTCAAAAACAAAAACTTCCCCTGGGTATTGCAGGCGGCCCGCAGCAAGCCGGACGCCGTGTTTGCCATTGCCGGCGGCGGCGACCTGGCCGCGGCGGCGGGCAGGCAGGGGATGCAGCCCCCGCCCAACGTGCTCTGCCTGGGCTATGTCTCGGACGGCGAGGCCAAGGCGCTGATGGCAAACTGCAGGGCGTTTGTGTTCCCCACCCTTTACGAGGGCTTCGGCATCCCGCCGCTGGAAGCCATCGCCTGCGGCGCGCCGCGGGTGCTGGTCAGCGACACCCCCTGCATGCGGGAGGTCTACGGCCCCCACGCCGATTACATCGACCTTGCGGCAAACCACGGCGACGTGGACGCCGTCACCCCCGGCCATGACGCCGCCGCCGTGCTGGCCCGCTATTCCTGGGCCGAAAGCGCCCGCCGCTTTCTGGAACTTCTGCGCAGCAGCGACCGGTAAGCGGCCGCCGGCGACAAACAAAATGACATAAAAACTTCAACGCCGCTGTCTGTGGCAAGACCACAAGGGCAGCGGCGTTGAAGCAAATCAATCGTCATCACTAAAATCAAAAGTAATTCCTTTACAGTGGGAACAGATAAAATAGCCGTTTTCGTTATCGCCATCTTCCCAAGGCTGTACATATGTTGAACCCGCTAATGGCCATCCGCATACAGTACATTCAGTAGGCATAATAAACCTCCTATTCGATTCCTTTTTTCAAGTGCAATAATTAGTTTCCTTCGTATCCTTTATTTGCTATTTGCGAAGAATACGCAATATACTATGAGGAAAATATATAACAAAAAATCTTGTTCGTCAAGAGTTTTGCGCGACTAAGGTATATACTAGTAAAGTAAAAAAAGAAAAGAAAATAAACCGGTTGGACCAAGACAAGAACTGACTCCGCGAGGAAACTTATTCCTTCCGTGAAGAATAAAAGCTGTACAGAAATCCCCCGGACCATCCCAGGTCCGGGGGGACAATGCGGGTAACAGGGGTCGAACCTGCACATCGTAAGATACCAGATCCTAAGTCTGGCGCGTCTGCCAATTCCGCCATACCCGCGCGGGTCCGGCCGCAGCCCTGCGCTTTGACCGGCACACACAAGTTTACCAACTGCCGCGCGGTTTGTCAAATCCAACGCCCCATTCCATGCAAAATTTGCCGAACGGCAAAACCCGCAATAATTCGCCGCGCCCTGCACATACTGTAAGGCAGGGAGATGATGCAAATGCACAAGCTGTTCCGGCGTGCGGCCGGGTGGGTGCTGGCCGCCGCCGTGCTGGCCGGCGCGGGGATGTACGCCCTGCGCCGCGCGCTTCCCGATACCTTCACCGTGCAGCCGGGCCAGACGCTGGCCATCGCCTCGATGCCCTGGCTCTCGGCACAGCCGGGCCGGGCGGCTTCGGGCGAGGTCCCCGCCAGCGCCGGCGCCGCAGACGGCAGCCAGACCCAGACGCTGGCGCTGTTTGACCTGATCCCGGTCAAGACGGTGCGCACCGTCGCAGCCGAGCGGCGCAGCGTGGTGGTCTGCGGCACGCCCTTCGGTGTAAAAATGTTCTCCAACGGCGCGCTGGTGGTGGCCTTTTCGGACCTGTACACCAGCCTTGGCAGCGAAAACCCCGCCAAGGAGGCCGGCCTGCGGCTGGGCGACCTGATCGTTTCGGCGGGCGGGCGCACCGTGCGCAGCAACGATGAGCTCAGCGCCGCCATCACCGCAGCGGCAGGCGGTCCCATGGAGGTGGTCTACCTGCGGGACGGCGCGCGCTGCACCTGTACGCTGACCCCGGTGCAGGACCAGGACGGCAGCTACAAGGCCGGCATCTGGGTGCGGGATTCCTCGGCGGGCATCGGCACGCTGACCTTTGCCGACACGCAGAACGGCACCTTTGCGGGGCTGGGCCACGCCATCAGTGATACCGACACCGGCGCCTCCATCTCGCTGCTTTCGGGCGAGATCGTGCCGGTCACCATCACCGGCTGCGTGGCCGGCACGGCCGGCGCGCCCGGCGAGCTGCGGGGAGAATTCTCCAGCGACGCGGTGCTGGGCACCGTGCTGGCCAACGACGCCACCGGCGTGTATGGACGGCTGACCGGCAGTGTGGAGGGCGCCGTCTGCCCGGTAGCCAACAGCCAGGAGGTCAAACCCGGCGCGGCGCAGATCCTTGCCACCATCGACGGCGGCGCCGCAAAGCTGTACGACGTGCGCATCGAACGGGTGGACCTGAACGCCGCCGACCCCAACCGCAACATGCTGATCCGCGTCACCGACCCGGAGCTGCTGGCGGCCACCGGCGGCATCGTCCAGGGCATGAGCGGCAGCCCGCTTTTGCAGGACGGCATGCTGGTGGGGGCAGTGACCCATGTGCTGGTCAACGACCCCGCCCGCGGCTATGCCATCTTTGCCCAGACGATGCTGGCAGCTGCCGACGCAGCCGCCGCCCAAAGCTGACACCCCTCGCCCCAAATGGCAAAAAAGGGAAGATATCCGCCAAACGGCCAAGCCGGACGTCTGCTGCCCAAAAGCGCAGACGCCCGGCTTTTCTGTCGAATAACGGGGAAATGCCGCGCAGCGGCGCGAAAAAGGGCCGCAAAAGTCCAAAAATATTTGCGAAAATCCCCTTGAAGCGTATGGAAAAATATGGTAAAATTACCACTGTCACCAAGACAACCACCCACACAGAAGGAGACAGCAGGCTATGGAGAGAATCAAGTTTGTGATGACAGATACAGGGGCCGATGTTTCGGCTTTGTGCAGGAAAGCACTGGAAGAAAAGGGCGTTTCGGTAACAGTGTGCGAGCGCAACGGCACCAAGGCGCTGGAAACGCTGCTGGAGCAGCGCCCGCAGGCGGCCATGCTGGATGCGTTCATGCCGGATCTGGACGCCATCACCGTCAAGCAGCGGTACGAGGCGCAGGTCGGCCGCCAGGGCCCCAAGACCACCTTTTTCGTCACCGGCGCCTTCCAGAACGAGGCGGTGGAGCAGGAGCTTCTGGACAACGGCTTCTCCTTCTTTTTCGTCAAGCCCTTTGACGAGACGGTGCTGGCCGCCCGCGTGCTCAAGTGCGCCGGCACGGCGGCGCCCCGCGTCACCTTCCCGCAGGACAGCGACGAGCTGGTCGTAACCGAGATCCTGCACCAGATCGGCGTGCCCGCCCACATCAAGGGCTACCAGTTCCTGCGTGACGCCATCCTGCTGACCATTGACGACCACGAGTACATCAACGCCGTCACCAAGCGCCTTTACCCGGAGATCGCCAAGCGCAACGGCACCACCGCCAGCCGGGTGGAGCGCGCCATCCGCCATGCCATCGAGGTGGCCTGGGACCGGGGCGATGTGGATACCCTCAACAGCTATTTCGGCTACACCATCCACAACCTGCGCGGCAAACCCACCAACTCGGAGTTCATCGCCATGATCGCGGACAAGATCCGCCTGGACAAAAAGCGCCGCGCATGAGGGCGCTTTGCCGCACGCTGCCGCCGCGCCTGCCGTTTCCGGCCGGGCAGGCGGCCCCAAAACCGCCATCCCCCCTTCCATTCCCAAATAGGCAAAGACCTCCCCGGCGCTGCCGCGGGAGGTTTTTGCGTTGCCCGGCCCCAGAAAAAGCCTGGGACCTTTGCCGCAAGATCCAGGGTGTCTCAGACAGATCCCCGGCACTTTGGATTTGTCCGATACACCCTGACAAACGCAGCCGACGGTCCGTTTTTTTAGATTTTGCTGCTTCGCAGTTTTGCCGCCTGCGCGTCAAAACCATAGCTTCCCTGCGCTTTCCCCGTTTTCCGGCCGCCGGATTTGTAATCTCCGGCGGTGGATTTTTTCTGCAAATCTCTGTATAATGAGAATCATGGAATATTCTGCCGCCGGCCGCCTGCAGGCTTCGCCGCCGGCATTGGAACAGGGAGGGCTGCATCATGACAGCGGACGGCAGGACCGTCACCGCCATCCTGGTGGCCGCCGGGGCATCCCGGCGGATGGGATTTGACAAGCTGAGCCACCGCCTGCCCGACGGCCGCACCGTGCTGGAGACCAGCCTGGCGGCCTTTGAGCATCACCCCGCCGTTGACCAGCTGGTGCTGGTGGCGGGCGGCAACCTGGAGCAGTGCCGTGGGCTGGCCGCCCGCTGCGGCAAGCCCGCCGCCGTTGTGCAGGGCGGCGCGTCAAGGGCAGACAGCGTGCGCGCCGGGGTGCTGGCGGCCAGGGGGCAGCTGGTGGCCATCCACGATGCCGCCCGCCCCTTTGTCAGCCAGGCGGTCATCACCCGCGCGCTGGAAGCCGCCGCCCAAACCGGCGCCGCCGCACCGGCCGTGCCGGTTAAGGACACCGTCAAGATCGCCGCGCCGGACGGCCGCGTGCAGGCCACGCCCGACCGCAGCACACTGTTTGCGGTGCAGACGCCCCAGTGCTTTGACCGCGCGCGCTACCTGCAGGCCATGGAGCGGGTCCGGGGGCCGCAGGCCTCCGCCGTCACCGACGACTGCAGCCTGTTTGAGCTGGCCGGCTTTGCCGTGCAGCTGGTGGAGGGCGACTACGCCAACGCCAAGATCACCACCATCGAGGACCTGAAAGGAGAAGGCAAAATGCGCATTGGCCACGGATACGACGTCCACCGCCTGGTGGAGGGCCGCAAGCTGATTTTGGGCGGGGTGGACATCCCGTACGAGAAGGGTCTGCTGGGCCATTCCGACGCCGATGTGCTGCTGCATGCCGTCTCCGACGCGCTGCTGGGCGCTGCCGCGCTGGGGGACATCGGCGGGCATTTCCCCGACACCGACCCCCGCTACAAGGGCGCGGACTCGTTGGAGCTGCTGCGCCAGGTGGGCCTGCTGCTGAAACAGGCCGGCTACACGGTGGGCAACATCGACGCGACCATCCTGTGCCAGGCGCCCAAGCTGGCGCCCCACATCCCCGCCATGCGGCAGAACATCGCCCGCGTGCTGGACCTGCCGGCGGACGCGGTCAGCGTCAAGGCCACCACCGAGGAAAAGCTGGGCTTTACCGGCGCGGGGCAGGGCATCGCCGCCCATGCGGTGGCGCTGATCCAGTGATCCCCGCCCGCCGGGTGAAATCCCTGTAAAACGCTTTTCGGCCGGCGGAAACTATGGTATACTTAAATCTACGCCATCTGCTCCGTGCCGGCCAGAACTGCGCCGCCTGCATCCGCACCGCACGGGGCGCAGACCCTGGTAAAACGCTCCGGCCATGCCGGACATGCCCCGCCGCCTGACCGGGCGGCACAGCGCACAGCGCCCCGCCGGGCGCCGCGCAAACGGGAGAGGAGGACCGCGCGCTGATGAACAACGAACTGCTCAACATCATCAGCAATTTCCGTTCCTTTGACTGGACGCGGGATTTGATCGACGTCGTTATCATTGCCATCGGCTTTTATGTGCTTATCGTCTTTGCGCGCAAATCCCGCGCCGGCCAGCTGGTCAAGGGGCTTTTGCTGCTGCTGGCGTTCTATGCCGTGGCCTATTACTTCCGCCTGCGCACCGTGCGCTGGGTGCTCAGCAACGTGATGCAGATCGGCTTTATTGCGGTGGTCGTGCTGTTCCAGCCGGAGATCCGCCGCACGCTGGAGCGCCTGGGCCAAAGCACCAGCTGGGCCGGCAAGATCTTTTTCACCCACAAGATGGAACCCACCCTGCGCGGCCGCTGGCAGAGCGCCATCGTCGCCATCTGCGACGCGGCCGAGCAGCTTTCGGACACCCGCACCGGCGCATTGATGGTGCTGGAGCGCAAAAACAACCTGGAAGAGATCATCCACACCGGCACCCAGTTCAACGCCAACGTCATCCCGGAGGTGCTGGGCACCATCTTTTACGAGGGCACCCCCCTGCATGACGGCGCTGTGGTCATCCGCGACGGCCAGATTGTGGCGGCGGGCTGCGTGCTGCCGCTGTCCAACAACCTGGAAATGGGCAAGGACATGGGCACCCGCCACCGCGCCGGTCTTGGCATGAGCGAGAACTCCGACGCCATCGTGGTGGTGGTCAGCGAGGAGACCGGCATCATCTCGCTGGCCAAAAACGGGGTGCTGATCCGCCGGCTGGACCGCCAGAACCTGTTCAGCCTGCTGCAGGAGGAGATCATCCCGCCGGAGACCGGCGGCGACAAGGAGCCGGGCATTCTCAAGCAGCTTTTCGGCAAAGGAGGGACAGCCGCCAATGAACCGCAAGAATAAATCCGTGCCGGAACCGGACCAGCCGGTCAAAAAGCGTTCTCTGTGGGACAACCGCCTGTTCCTTCTGGTGGCGTCGCTGCTGTGCGCCATCATCTCCTGGAGCATCGTCACCCTGACCTTTGACTCGGAGGGCGCGCGGGAATTTACCGTTTCCGAGATCAATTACAGCTACAATTCCAACGCCTACACTTCCATGGGCTTAAGCATCGTGGACGCGCCCCAGGTGGGCAGCGTCCGCGTCCGGGTGGAGGGCAGCGGCACCGTCATCGGCCAGCTCAGCGCCAGCGACCTGATGGTCTACCCCAACTATGCCAATGTCTCCGGCGCCGGCGAGCAGACGCTGACGCTGCAGGCCCGCGTGGCCAGCAGCCAGTTTTCCAGCAACGATATCACGCTGACGGTCATCTCGCCCACCACTGCCACCATCGTGTTTGACCGCGTCAGCGAAAAGACGCTGCCGGTCACGGTGGACTCCAACGGCCTGAGCGTTGCCGACGGCTATATGCTCTACCGCTCCAACCCCGTCCCGTCCGAGGTCACCATCACCGGCCCGCAGTCCGAGCTGGACGCCATCACCTCGGTGGTGGCGCCGGTCACGGTGGACAGCGAGCTTTCGGACAGCACCAGCGTGACCACCTCGCTGGAACTGCGGGACGAAAACGGCAACACCATCACCCCGGAGTATGCCGAGCTGGACAACGCCAGCGCCAACGTGACGCTGACCGTCTACCAGGTGCGGGAGCTGCCGCTGGCGGTGGATTTCATCAACGTGCCCACCGGCTTCGACACTTCCAGCCTGAATTACAGCCTCAGCCAGGAGACGATGCTCGTGGCCGGGCCCACCCGCACCGTCAGCGCGCTGACCGAGCTCAGCGTCGTCAGCTTTGACCTGGGCCAGCAGTTTGCGCTGGACCGGGACTACCAGCTCCAGGTGGAGCTGCCCAGCGGCCTGGTGGCGCTGGACGACACCACCAACGTGACGCTGAGCTTTGACACTTCCAACATGGGCTCCGTCACGCTCAACGTGCCCAACATCCGCACCGTCAACATGCCCAGCAACTACGACGTCGAGGTGATGTCCGAGCGGGTCACCAACGTGACGCTGTACGGCCCGGCGGACGAGATCGCCGAGCTTTCGCCGGAAAGCGTGGTGGCCCAGCTGGACTGCCAGAACCTGCAGATCACCGCCGGCCAGCAGACGCTGCCGGTCACCATTCAGGTGCCGTCCTCCAGCCGCATCTTTGCGGTGGGCAGCTACACGGTCACCTGCCAGATCACCTCCCGGTAACATCCGGCAAAAACCGCCCAAAGGAAAGGAGACGCGCAGGCCCATATGCTTCTTGTCCGCAACATCCGCCTGCCGCTTTCCTGCGGCGAGGCGGAAGCCATCCGCAAAGCACAAAAAATTCTGCATCTGCCGGCAGACCGCGCGGCCGGCTGCGGCGTCGCCAAACTTTCGGTGGACGCCCGGCACGGCACGCCGGTGCTGGTCTATACCATTGCGGTCACGCTCAAGGACGAGGGTGAGGAATCGGCGTACGCCGGGGCCTCGCCCTGCGTCGCTGTTACCCGCAGTCCGCGGTTCGACTTCCCGGTGGGCGCCGTGCCGCTGGCCGACCGGCCGGTGGTCTGCGGCCTTGGCCCGGCGGGGCTGTTCGCCGCGCTGCTGCTGGCCCGGCACGGCTACCGCCCCATCGTGCTGGAGCGCGGCCCTGCGCTGGAACAGCGCGTCGCCGCCGTGGAGCGGTTTGAGCAGACCGGCCTTTTGGACCTGTCCGCCAACCTCCAGTTTGGCGAGGGCGGCGCAGGGACCTTCTCGGACGGCAAGCTCACCACGCGGGTGGGGGACCCGCTGTGCGCCTTTGTCACCCGGGCGCTTTTGGACCACGGCGCGCCGGCGGACATCGCCTGGCGGCAGAAACCCCACGTGGGCACCGACCTGCTGCGGGGCGTTATCACCTCCATCCGCAGAGAGATCGAGCGCCTGGGCGGCACGGTGCATTTCAACACGCCGCTCACCGGCCTGCGGGTGCAAAACGGCCGCCTGGCCGCCGCCGTCACGCCGGCGGGGGAGATCCCCAGCAGCCGGCTGATCCTGGCGGTGGGCCACAGCGCGCGGGACACCTTTTCCATGCTGCACCGGATGGAACTGCCCATGGAGTGCAAGCCGTTTTCGGTGGGGGTGCGGGCCGAGCACCTGCAGGCCGACATCGACCAGAGCCTTTACCACGCCGCCGCCGGCCACCCGGCCCTGCCCAAAGGCGAGTACCAGCTCAGCCAGCATGTGGGGGAGCGGTGCGTTTACACCTTCTGCATGTGCCCCGGCGGTCGGGTCATGGCCGCCGCCAGCGAGGCGGGCGGCGTGGTCACCAACGGCATGAGCTACCATGCCCGCGACGGCCAAAACGCCAACGCCGCCGTGGTGGTCAGCGTGGACGGCCGGGATTTTGGCGGCGATCCGGAAAGGGCTGTGGCCTTCCAGCGCCGGCTGGAGCAGGCGGCCTATCGGGCCGGCAACGGCCTGGCCCCCTATGCCGCCCCCGCCGAGACGGTGGGCAGTTTTCTGGAAGGCCGGGGCAGGCTGGAGCTGGACCGGGTGCAGCCCACTTACCCGCGGGGCGTGACCCCCCGTGACCTCGGCAGCCTGCTGCCGGGCGACCTGGCCGACGCCATGCGCGCCGGCCTGCAGGCCTTTGGCCGCAAGCTGGCCGCTTACCGCGCCCCCGACGCTGTGCTGACGGGCCTGGAGACCCGCACTTCCAGCCCGGTGCGGCTGCTGCGCGGGCAGGACCTGCAGTGCGCCGCGCTGCCCGGCCTGTACCCCTGCGGCGAGGGCGCCGGCTACGCGGGCGGCATTATGACCGCCGCCGTGGACGGTGTGCGCTGCGCCGCCGCCCTGATGGCGCAGAACGCCCCGCCGCCCGGCTGACAGCCGCCCGACAAGGGTTGACAAGGCGTTTTGCTTTACACCGATCGCCGTCAAAATGCGGTGGGAAACCGGGTGTGCAGCAAAATGACTTTACACCACAAAATGCCACACAAAAGCGCGAAAAAAAGGAATTTTCCAGGAGAAGCGACCATGCCATATTCCCACCCTTACAAACCAAACCCCGGCCAAACCGGCGGGCAGAGCCAGCCCCATGCCGCCGGCGGCCACAGCTTTGAGCAGCGCGCCGGGGACCTGGGCCGCCGCATGGACGAGAAGGCGGCTGAATTTGAGCAGAAGGCCGGGGACTGGAGCCGCCGTGTTGACCGCAGGGCGGACGACCTGGACCGCTCGGTGGACGATTTTGTCGACCGTGTGGTGGACCTTGGCACCAACGTGGGAGCCGGTGTGCTGGGGGCCATCTCGGATGCGCTGGCCAGCGCCGGGGACGCCATTTCCGGCTGGGCAAAGCCGGACAAAGAGCTGACCTTCGCCCAGTGGCGCGCCCGCATTGACCGCCGCCTGAAAAACAGCGAACAGGGCAGCTACCTGGCCATGGCCATCACCGGCGCGGTGTTTGCCGCGTCCTTCGGCATTGCGGCGCTGGTCATGTTCATCCTGTCCGCCGTGGGGCCGGAGGCGCTGAACCTTGCCTACGACAATTTCGTGGTCTTTCCCATCCTGATGGCGGTGTTCACGCCGATGACGGTGGGCTTTGGCATCATGACCGGCGTCGGCGTCAAAAAGTACCGCTTTTTCGGCCGTATCCGCAGCTACCTGCGCGCCGCCCATGACTGGGTGTGCGGTCTGCCGGCCATCGCCCGTGCAGCCGGCCGCAGCACGGCCCAGGCGCAGACGGATCTGGCCAGGGCTATCACCGACGGCAAGCTGCCCGGCGTGTTCCTCAGCGAGGACGGCGGCACCGTCTATTTCAAGGAGGAACTGTTCGCCGCCGACCAGGCCCGCCAGGCCGGGGCCGAAGCGGACGCCCGCCGGGCCGAGCCCCAGCCGGACGCCGCGCCCCTGACCCCGCTGGAGCAGTTCCAGCGCGACGGCAGCGACTTTTTGAACTACCTGAAAAGCTGCCAGGGCCGCCTGGACGACGCGGCGGACGAGGAACTGGCCGCCATGCGCAAAAACTGCGCGGTCATTTTGGGCTTTATCCACAACCACCCCGACCAGCTGGGCCGGGTGCGCCGCTTCTCGGACTATTACCTGCCCACCACCCGCAAGCTGCTGGACACGGCGCTGGGCCTGGGCAATGCCGAGGCCGAGAACGCCCGCGCCATCCGCCGGGACATCACCGGCATCCTGCACACGCTGAACACCGCCTATGTCCGGCTGTATGACACGCTTTTGCAGGATGTCTCGATGGACGTCTCCACCGAGATCGACACGCTGGAAGCCATGCTGCGCCAGGACGGCCTGGCCGGCGGCTTTGCCAGCGATTTCGGCGCCGCCCGCTGACGGGCAAACGCCGGACCATACCATAAGCGACCGCCGCGCGCCGGGCTCTCTGCCCGGCAGGCGCGGCATACAGGAGAGGGATGAGGAACACCATGGGGTATCGCATCTGGCAGCCGAAGCCGCTGGATGAGCAGGCGGCGGCCGCTTTGCAGCAGTCCGGCTGCGGCAGGCTGCTTTCGCGGGTGCTGGCCGCGCGGGGCTGCCAAACGCCGCAGCAGGCCGCGGCGCTGCTGGACGGGGAAACGCCCCTGTCCGACCCGTTTGCCATCCGGGATATGGACAAGGCGGTGGAGCGGCTGCACCGCGCCGTGGAGGAGGGCGAGACCATCGTCATTTACGGCGACTACGACGTGGACGGCGTCACCGCCACCGCCATTTTGTACGAGTATCTCACCAACCTGGGCGCGCAGGTGCGCTGCAAACTGCCCCTACGCACCGAGGGCGGCTACGGCATGAACAGGGACGCGCTGAAAAAGCTGGCGGACAAGGGCTATACCCTGATCGTTACGGTGGACAACGGCATCGCCGCCGTGGAGGAGGCCGCCTACGCCAAAGAGCTGGGCATCGACCTGGTCATCACCGACCACCATCTGCCCTCCGGCCCGCTGCCCGACGCGGCGGCGGTGGTGGACCCCAACCGCCCCGACGACGAGAGCGGCTGCGGCAGCCTGTGCGGCGCCGGCGTCGCCTTCAAGCTCTGCGCCGCCATGGAGGGCTGCGACCCCGCCGAGATGCTGGACGTCTGCGGCGACCTGGCGGCCATCGGCACGGTGGCCGATGTGGTGCCGCTGGTGGGGGAAAACCGCACCCTGGTGCGGGAGGGCCTGGCCCTGCTGGCGGACACCGTCCGCCCCGGCCTGGCCGCCTTGCTGGAAGCCGCCGGCTGCGGCGGCAAGCCCGTCACCGCCGAGATGATCGGCTACAGCATCGCCCCGCGGCTCAACGCCGCCGGACGCATGGACACGGCCGCCACCGCCTTAAAGCTGCTTTTGTGCGAGAACGAGGAGCAGGCCGACGGCATCGCCGCCCGCCTGACCGAGATCAACACCGCCCGCCAGCACACCGAGCAGGAGGTGCTGGCCGCCGCCCTGGCCCGGCTGGAGGCGGAACCCGCCCGCGCCCATGACCGGGTGCTGGTGGTCTGGGGCGAAAACTGGCACCCTGGCGTGCTGGGCATCGTGGCCAGCCGCCTGATGGAGCGGTTCGGCCGCCCGGCCATCGTGATCTCGCTGGCCGACGGCGAGGGGCGGGGCAGCGGCCGCGCCCCCCGCAGCTTTGATTTGCACGGTGCGCTGGAAGCCTGCGCCGGCCTGCTGACCCGCTACGGCGGCCACGCGGCCGCCGCCGGCCTGACGCTGGAGGAAGAAAGACTGCCCGCTTTCCGCAGCGCCGTCAACCGCTGGGCGGCCGAGCGCCATCCCCGGCCGGAACCGCCGGTGCTGGAACTGGACGCCCCCGCCGCCGTGGCCGAGCTGACGCTGGACGAGGTCGGCCAGCTGGAACGGCTGGCGCCCTTTGGCGGCGGCAACCACCAGCCGCTGTTTTTCATCCAAGACGCCGTGGTGGACGGCGTCTGGCCCATGGGCGCCGAAAAGCGCCACAGCCGCATCCGGCTGCGCCAGGGGCAGGCCACCTGCTTTGCCTCGCTGTTCGGCACCCCGCCGGACGACCTGCCCTACCGGGTGGGCACAGCGGTGGACGCGGCGGTGGAGGCCGGCATCTTCAACGGCCGCAATGGGCCGGGGGTGTCGCTGCATATCCGGGCGATGCGCCCCGCCGGCATGGGGGACGGCCCCTGCCGCCAGGCGGCGCTGCTGGATGATTTTCTGGCCGGGCGCAGCCTGACGCCCGACCAGGCCGCCGCGCTGAGCCCCACCCGTGCCGACACGGTGGCGCTGTACCGGCTGGTGCAGTCCGGCGCCGTCTTTGCCGATGACCTGCAGCCCGCCTTTGCGGCGCTGGGGGCGGAATACGCCGGCAAGGCGCTGGTCAGCCTGGAGGCGCTGCGGGAGCTGGGGCTGGTGGAACGGCGGGGCGCCCGCTGGATGCCCGCCGCTGTCAGCGGCAAAAAAGACCTGACCAGCGCGCCGATCCTGCGGCGCATGGCGGCCATGGCCGCACAGGACAACCAAGAGAGGGGATGACCGCATGGCGGAGAAGATGCAAAACATGGAAAACGATCCGGGCGCCAACGAGGGGAAAATGCCCATCACCTACGGGCAGCTGCGCAGGGACCTGCAGGAAAGCGGCCGCCCCTACGATTTTGACATGATCGACCGGGCCTACGCCCTGGCCGAAAAGGCCCACGACGGCCAGCGCCGCCGCAGCGGCGAGCCGTATATCTGCCACCCGATGTGCGTGGCCCAGATCCTGATCGAGCTGGGCATGGACAGCGAGAGCATCTCCGCCGCGCTGATGCACGATGTGGCCGAGGACACCGCCGTCACCATCGACGAGATCCGCGCCCAGTTCGGCCCCGAAGTGGCGCTGCTGGTGGACGGCGTCACCAAGCTGACCCAGATCAAGTTCTCCAACGTCGAGGACCGCCAGGCCGAAAACCTGCGCAAGATGCTGTTGGCCATGAGCCAGGACGTCCGCGTCATGATCATCAAGCTGGCCGACCGGCTGCACAACATGCGCACCGGAGACGCCTGGCCGGAGCAGAAGCGCCGGGACAAGGCGCTGGAAACGATGGAGGTCTACGCCCCCATCGCCCACCGGCTGGGCATCTCCAACATCAAGGAGGAGCTGGAGGACCGCA
>HBJMC02800__coassemble_129_pt1 | contig 52161 bp, 63 predicted proteins | sample HBJMC02800__metabat2_low_PE_013 | metagenome-assembled genome bin HBJMC02800 | reverse complement strand
TCATCGAGACGGGGGCACGGCCTTCGCGCCCTGTCCGCGGTTCACTTCGATTTTTTGTTTAAGGGCAATCGAGTTTGTCACGCAGACCGCACGAAATTGTCAACTAAGAGACAATAAAGGAATAGCAATAGAGTAGTGATTCGTGGAATCGCGTGAAAATACGAGCGGCGAGGAAGGCATGGTTACGAGAGCGAGAACCGGGAGGCAGTTGAGGGGAAGCAAAAGGAAAAGTGCGAGAATGTTCAGGTCTTCCCCGCCCTCTTTTCATGAATTATTATCGATATTACGAGATAATTCTGTAACTTTCCGATTCTCTCCCGCGTCCCCTGCGAAGCGGTATTGTGCGGGCAAGGTATCGGAATCCTATGAATTCTTTAAGATTCCAACACAAATAAAAAAGCGGAGCAACGCGAGATTCCTCTCTACGTTACTCCGCTATCTCTCTTCTATTTTGACAATCTATTTTTGTCTGCGTGACAATTTAGGTTGCCCTTTGACATTTTTCGATCATCTCGCGGGCGTTGGCCAGGCTCAGGTCGGTGACATTGTCGCCGGAGATCATGGCCGCCAGCGCGCGCACGCGGCCGTCCATGTCCAGCGTGTGGATCTGGGTGTAGGTGCGGCCGTCGCGGACGGTTTTCTGGATCAGCAGCTGGTTGTCGGCAAAGGCGGCCACCTGGGGCGTGTGGGTGATGCAAAGCACCTGGTGCCCGGCGGCGGTGTCGTGCAGCAGCTTACCGATGCGCCCGGCAGCCAGGCCGGAAATGCCGGTGTCGATCTCGTCATAGATGACAGTGGGGATGGCGTCCTTGTCTGCCAAGGCGCTCTTGAAGGCCAGCATGATGCGGGAAAGCTCGCCGCCGGAAGCGATTTTGGCCAGCGGCTTGGGTTCCTCGCCGGGGTTGGTGGAGATCAAAAACTCCACTGTGTCCTGCCCGGCGGAGGCCAGCGGCCCGCGCTTGTGGCGCAGCGTGAAGCGGATGCCCGGCATGTTCAAAAACGCCAAAGCCGACAGCATCTCTTTGTTCATATCATCAAAGGCTTTCAGGCGGGACTGGGTCAGACGTTCCGCAGCCTGCCGCGCCTGACGGAACAGCTCCTGCTTGCGCCGGTTCAGTTCCTCGATGCGCTGGGCGGAGCTCTGGTAATTTTCCAGCTCGGCGGCCGCAGCGTCGCGCCGGGCCAGCAAATCGGCCACCTCGCCGCCGTACTTGCGCTTTAACCGGTAGATCAGATCCAGCCGCGCTTCGATCTGGTCCAGCTCGCCGCCGTCAAAGCTGTAGCTGTCCAGCCGGTCGGCCAGCTCGGTGGTCAGGTCACGGGCGGAATAATACAGCTCGTCCAGGCGCTCGGAAAGGGGGGCAAGGCTTTCGTCCAGGCGGGCGGACTCGCCCAGGCTGGTGGAGGCCCCGCCCAGCAGGTCGGCTGCGCCGGCTGTGTCGCCCTCCTCGTCGCCGGACAGCGCGGCGTAGGCGGCGGTGATCCCTTCCAAAATGCTCTGCGCATGGACGATGACCTTTTTGCGTTCGCCCAGGGCTTCCTCCTCGCCGGCGGTCAGGCCGGCGGCGTCCAGCTCCTCCACTTCCTCAGTCAGAAGGGCGATGCGGCGCTGCTTGTCGGCCTCGCTGGCCGTCAGGGCATCGGCTTCCCGCTTGATTTGGACCACCTGCCGGTACAGGTCGTGGTAGGCTTTGCGCAAATCTCCGTTCTGGGCATACTGGTCCAGCAGCGAGAGGTGCATGGCCGGGTTGGTCAGGCTCTGGCTGTCGTGCTGGCCGTGGATGGCCAGCAGCCCGGAGCAGATGTCCCGCACCACCGTGGCGGTGGCGGGCATGCCGTTGATGCGGCAGCTGCCCTTGCCTTCGGCGTTGATCTCGCGGTAAAGCAGCAGGTCGTCCAGGGCCTCGTAGCCGCTGCGCTCCAGTTTGGCGCGGACTGTTTCGGGGATATTCTCGAAGGTGGCCCGGATACAGGCTTTCTGCGCGCCGCTGCGCACCAGCTCGCGGGAGGTGCGGTTGCCCAGGATCGCGTTGATGGAGTCGATCAGGATGGACTTGCCCGCGCCGGTCTCGCCGGTCAGCACATTAAAGCCGGGGGCAAATTTGACCTCGGCTTTTTCGATCACGGCAACATTTTCGATTTTGAGGTCCGTCAGCATGCGGTGTCCCCTCCCCTTTTCCGGGAATGTGTCAGCGGCGCGGCGTGTAGCTGCGCAGTTCTTCGCAGATGGCGTGGGCGGCTTCCTCGGTGCGCATCAGGATAAAGAAGGTATCGTCGCCGGAAAGCGTGCCCACCACGTTGTCCCAGGCGCGGGCGTCAAACACCTCGCAGGCGGCGTTGGCCATGCCGGAAAAGCACTTGACCAGCACCAGGTGCCCGGCATAGTCCACCTTGAGCACCGACTCGCGGAAGATGGTCTCGAACCGGCTGGGCGAATGGCTGACTTTGCCCGATTCCGACGCCGCGACATAGCGGTAGCCGCCGCTGCCGGTGGCGGCCTTGACCAGGCGCAGCTCGCGGATATCGCGGGAGACGGTGGCCTGCGTCACGTCAAACCCCTCCGCCCGCAGGTAGGAAAGCAGTTCCTCCTGCCGGTCAATGGGATGCTTTTCGATCAGATCCAGGATGGCCTGGTGCCTTGCACGTTTCATGCCTGTATGTCATCTCCTTGTCAGTTTGGTCTCCACCGCGCGGAACTGTTCGGCTTCGTCAAACACCACGTAAGAAAGGGCCTGTTCCGCGGTAAATATCTCGATCGAGTCTCCCGGCGCCAGCGTACAGCTGATGCGGCTGTCGGCACTGGCCAGCACGGTATCGCGGTTGGCGGCCGACGAAACGATGGTCATGCGCCGTTTGTCTGAAAATACCAGCGGCGCAGCCTGCCCGCCGTGGGGGCAGATGGAGGTCAGCACGAACACCGGTGCCGTCACATCCAAAATCGGCCCGCCGGCGGACAGCGAATAAGCCGTGGACCCGGTGGGCGTGGCCAGAATGACGCCGTCGCTGCGGAATTTTCCCACGCAGATGCCGTCGCAGTAGACGGCATAATCCATTGGATGCAGACGGGAACGGCTGTACAGCACCACATCGTTCAAAGCAAAAGCCTGCCAGCCGCCGCTGCTCTCCGCGCGCAGCAGCGCACGCTTTTGCAGATGATAGTCGCCGTCCACCAAACGGCGGAAATTGGCGGGCATCTGCGCCACCTCGCAGGTGGCAAGAAAGCCGGTGCGCCCCAGGTTGATGCCCAGCACCGGCTTGCCGGCATCCAGGCACTCGGCGGCCGCGCGCAGAAGCGTGCCGTCGCCGCCCACCGTCACGACCAGATCGGCCGCGGCAATGCCCTCCGCCTGGGGGCAGCAGACGGCATCCTGCCCCATCGCCGCCGAAAATTCCTGCGCCATCAACACCTCCGCGCCGTAACCGCGCAGCAGTGCTGCGGCGCTGCGTGTAACGGACAGGTCAGCGTCTTTCATGGGATTGGGATAGAGAAAAACCGTCATGTTCTGGCTCCTGGCACATGGGGAACGCGGACAAAACTCCGCGGTTCCAACAAAAAATCAGTGGCCGGACGGGGCTTTGTCCAGCGCGGCATGGGCGGCCTCCACCACCCGGTCCACCGCATCCTCCGGCAGCCGGGGGCTAAAATCGCCGTGGCGGACAAACAGCAGAAACTCGATGTTGCCTTCCGGCCCTTTGATGGGCGAAAAATCCAGCCCCAGCGCCGAGAAGTGGCTGGCCTCGGCGTAGCCGATGGCGGCGCGCAGAACCTCCCGATGGGTGGCAGGCTCGCGCACCACGCCCTTTTTGCCAACTTTCTCCCGCCCGGCCTCAAACTGGGGTTTGACCAGGCAGACGCCGCAGGCGCCCGGCGTGCAGACTGCGCCCGCCACCGGGAAAATATGCTTGAGCGAGATAAAGGACACATCCACGCTGAAAAACTCAATCGGCTCAGCCAGCATGTCCGGCGTTACATTGCGGATGTTGGTGCGCTCCATGTTGACGACGCGGCTGTCAGTGCGCAGGCTCCAGGCCAGCTGGCCGTAGCCCACGTCCACCGCATACACCTTGACGGCGCCGTTTTGCAGCATGCAGTCGGTAAAGCCGCCGGTGGACGCGCCGATGTCCATGCAGACCTTGCCGTCCGGATGCATCGGGAACACCTGCATGGCTTTTTCCAGCTTAAGGCCGCCGCGGCTGACATAGCCGATGTCGTGGCCGCGCACCTCAACGACGGCGCCTTCCGGCACCGGCTCGCCGGCCTTGTCGGCCTTCTGCCCATTGATAAAGACGATGCCCGACATGATCAGCGCCTTGGCGCGCTCCCGGCTCTGCACCAGGCCGTTCTGGCAGAGATATTGGTCCAAACGCAGCTTCATTCCATGCTCCTTGAGGTAAGGATGTTCAACACGCTGTCGGCCAGCGCGGCGGCGTCCAGCGCCTGGTCTTTGCGCAGTTGGGGGACGTTGGCGTGCAGCAGGTGGCGGTTGTCCACCGCGTGCAGCAGGAAAGTCCCCCGCCAGCCGCTTTGCTGCAAAGCAAAACAGAGCTGCTGACCGATGCCGCCGTCCCGCACGCACTCCTCGGCAAACAGGATGGTTTTGTACCCGGCCAGGGCTTTGCAGATGCCCTCCGGCAGCGGCACGATGCGCACCAGCTTGCAGCAGTCGGCCCGGACGCCCTTTTGCAGCAGCAGGTCGCAGGCGGCCAGGGCCTCCTCGGCCTCGGCGCCGTAGCTGACCAGCACCGTATCGGCGCCCTCCTGCCGGTCGATAAAGTCAAACTGCTCGCCGCTGCAGCCCAGCGCCGCCAGCGAGGGCTTTTCCTCCCCGCGGGGGTAGCGGATGGCCCGCGGGCCGTTGGGGTGCCGGACCAGCCGGGTCAGCCAGTATTCCAGCTCGGCATAGTTGGCGGGCGAGTAAGTCTCCACCCGCATCTCGCTGAAAAAGGCCGGGTCGTAGATGCCCTGGTGGGTCTCGCCGTCGTTGGGCACCAGCCCGGCCCGGTCCACGGCAAACAATACGTTCAGGCGCATCAGGCAGACGTCGTGGATCATCTGGTCATAGGCGCGCTGGAAAAAGGTGGAGTAGATGGCCACCGTGGGCAAAAGCCCCTGGCTGGCCAGACCCGCCGCAAAGGTGACGGCGTGCTGCTCGGCCATGCCCACGTCGAAAAAACGGTCGGGATGGTCGTGCTTGAAGTACTGCAGGCCGGTGCCGTATTTCATGGCGGCGGTGATGGCGCACAGCTCCCGGCAGTCCTTCCCCAGCTCGGACAGCTTGGAACCGAAACAGGTGGAAAAGCTGTCCTTGGGCGAGACTTCCGGGTTGGTGATGTGGTTCATATCAAACGCCGAAACGCCATGAAATTCGCCGGGGTTTTCCTCGGCCGGCTTGAAGCCCTTGCCCTTTTTGGTGACCACGTGGATGAACAGCGGCGCCGCCTGCTCCTGGAGGTTTGTGAACATCTGGCTGAGCTGGAGAACGTCGTGCCCGTCCACCGGGCCCACATACTGGAAGCCCATCTCCTCGAACATGGTGGAGTGATAGATGCCGCGGCGGATGATCTGCTTGCCGCCCTGCAGCACCCGCACCATGCCTGCGCCCACCACCGGGATGCTTTCCAGCGCGGTCTCCATCTGGGCCTTGGCATGGAAATACTTGGGGTCGGTGCGCAGGCGGGTCAGGTAGTTGGCGATCTCGCCCACATTTTTCGAGATGGACATTTTGTTGTCGTTGAGGATGACGATCAGGTTATTGAGCATCCCGATGTTGTTCATGCCCTCGTAGACCATGCCGCCGGTGAACGCGCCGTCGCCGATGATGGCCACCACCTTGCCCGGCTCCCCCTTGATCTTTTTGGCGCGGGCAATGCCGATGGCAACCGACAGCGCGGTGCTGCCGTGGCCGGCAATAAACGCGTCGCAGTCGCTTTCGGCCGGGTTGGGAAAGCCGGAGATGCCGTCTTTCTGGCGCAGCTGGGCAAACCCGGCGCGGCGGCCGGTCAGCAGCTTGTGGGTATAGCACTGGTGGCCCACGTCAAAGACGATTTTATCCTGCGGCAGGCGCAGCGCCCGGTGCAGCGCGACCGTCAGCTCCACCACGCCCAGGTTGGAGGAAAGATGTCCGCCTGTGGCGGAAACGCTCTCGATCAGGAAGCTGCGGATCTCGTCGCACAAGACGGGCAGTTCCTCCGGAAGCAGCTTTTTGACATCACCTGGCCGCCGGATGCGGCTCAGCAATGGATACCTCATTGCGGTACACCTCTTGTTTTTCTCTCCTGCGGCGCGCCATGGCACCGGCAATACAGCAGTTTCCCCGTCAGCCCGGGATCGGCATGACAAATCCGATCAATACGCCCAGGGCCGCGCCGGCCAGTACCTGGATGGGCGTGTGGCCGACCATTTCCTTCAGGCGCTTGTCCGCCAGCCAGGGCATGCTCTGGGCGCTTTCGTCCATCCACTCGTTGAGCATTTGATTCAGGACCTTGGCCTGCTCACCGGTCTCGCGGCGGACGCCCATGGCGTCGTACATCACAATGACCGACAATACCACCGCGATGGCAAACAGCGTTGAATCGACGCCGCAGTAGCGCCCGGTGGCCACCACCATGGCACAGACCGTGGCCGAGTGGGAGCTGGGCATGCCGCCTGCGCCCCAGATCCGCTCCGGGATAAATTTCCCGATAATGATCAGGTTCAGGATCACCTTGACCAGCTGCGCCGCCAGCGAGGCGACCAGCGAGGTGACCAGAACAAAATTCCACTGTAATGGCATCAAAAGCCACTGCATCGTTTCATACCCCAATTCACACAGTTTTGCATTCAGCCGCACAAAAGGCGCGGCGCTTTTGTACAGAACCTTTCTATTCTTGTGTCGCTTGCACTTTATTTGCGGCGTTCCAGCAGTCCGCAAGCCAGCTGCCGCAGAAAATCAGCCGCCTCCCCCAGCGGCGCCAGGGCAGCCAGGGCGGCATCGTTGTGCTGTGCCGCCAGCCGGCGTGCCCCATCCAGCCCGTACAGGCTGACAAAGGTGGTTTTGCCGTTTTCAGCGTCGCTGCCAATGGGCTTGCCCAGGGTCGCGGCGTCCGAGGTCACATCCAGCACATCGTCCACGATCTGGAACACCAGGCCGATCTCGGAGGCATACTGCTCCAGCGGCGTGCGCACCGCGCCGGCGTCCGCCGCCGCGGCGCAGCCCATCTGCACGGCGGCCAAAATCAGCGCGCCGGTCTTGTGCCGGTGCAGCTCCAGCAGCTGGGCCTCGCCGGCGGATTCCCGCTCAAACCGCTTGTCCAGCTCCTGGCCGTACAGCATCCCCCGCGCGCCGGCTGCTTTGGCAAGAACGGCCGCAGCCTCCGCCCGGCTTTCGGCAGGCAGCGGCGCGTTGGCCACCGCCTCGAACGCCGCCGTCACCAGCGCGTCAGCGGCCAGCAGCGCGGTGGCCTCGTCAAACTGCCGGTGGCAGCTGGGCCGGCCGCGGCGCATATCGTCGTTGTCCATGCAGGGCAGGTCGTCGTGGATCAGCGAATAACAGTGCAGCATTTCCAGCGCGGCGGCGTAATCGGCCGCGGCCTCCGCACTGCCGCCGGCAAGCCGGCAGGCAGCCAGCACCAGCACGGCGCGCACCCGTTTGCCTCCGCCCAGCAGGCTGTAGCGGGCGGCCTGGCTGATGCGGGCGGCGGCCGGCAGGTAACGGTCGCACAGCGTTTGCAGGCGGTCCTCTGTCAGTTGGACAAATGCGCCATATTGCGCTTTGTATTCCTCATTCGTCATTGTCGTCCTCCGTCGCCTGGGGCGAAGCCTGCAGCTTGGCGTCGATCTCCTCGATCTGCAGCTGCGCGGTCTCAAGGGCGGTATTGCAGTACTGGATCAGGTCGGCCGCTTCGGCGTAGAGCTTGACGCTCTCAGCCAGCGGTGTCTCCTGGGCCTGCATCTGCGCCAAAATGGCCTGAAGGCGGGCCAGGCCGTCCTCAAAGGTCTTGGGTGCTTTTTTCATGGGGTTTCCTCCGCCTGGTTCACTTGGTTTACGGTGCAGTCTGCGGCAGCGCCGCTGCCGCGCAAAGTAATGCGGTCCCCCGCTTTCAGCTGCGGGACGGTCAGGCAGCGGCCCCCGGCATCCTCCACCATGGCATAACCGCGGCTGAGCACCGCATAGGGGTTCAGCGACGATGCCAGCCCGGCCGCCGCGCCCAAGTCCGCCGCTTTGCGGCGGGCAAGGTCGTGCCCGGCACGCATCAGCTGGCCGGCACAGCCGGAAAGCTGGCTGCGCCGGTCCGCCAGGCGGACGTTCATCCGGCGCAGGGCCTGCTCCGGGCGGGCGGTACTGAGGGTATTATAGCACACTTGCAGCGAATGCTGTATATTTTTTTGAATATTTTCGCGCAGACTGCATATTTCTTCCTGCATGCGCCGGCGGTCGGGCACGCACAGTTCCGCGGCGGCCGAAGGCGTGGGCGCCCGCAGGTCTGCCACGTAATCCAAAATGGTATAGTCGATCTCGTGCCCCACGGCCGAGACCACCGGCTTGCGGCAGGCGTAAGCGGCGCGGGCGATGCGCTCGCTGTTAAAGACCCACAGGTCCTCCCGGCTGCCGCCGCCGCGGGTGACCAGGATCAGCTCCGGGCGCGGGTCGGCGTCCAGCGCCCGGATGCCCGCCACGATGCTGTCCTCCGCCTCGGCGCCCTGCACGCTGACCGGGGCCAGCAGCAGTTTGGCCAGCGGCCAGCGGCGGCCGATCACATTGCGCACATCCTGCAGCGCCGCTCCGGTCTTGGAGGTGACCACGCCGATGCACGTTGGCACGGCGGGCAGCGGGCGCTTGTGTTCGGGGGCAAACAGGCCCTCGGCTTCCAGCTTCTTTTTCAGCGCGTCAAAGGCCATCTGGGCCGCGCCGGCGCCGAAGGGACGCAGATAGTCGGCATAAAACTGGAACGCACCGTCCCGCTCGTAGATGGTCACGCGGCCGTAAGCCAGCACCAGCATGCCGTCCTGCGGCGCAAAGCGCAGCAGCCGGGCCTTGTCCCGGAACATGACCGCCTTGATGGAAGCGGCGTCGTCCTTCAGCGTAAAGTAGAGATGGCCGCTTTTATAGTGGCGGGTAAAGTTGGAGATCTCGCCGCAGACCACCAGGCTGTTCAGCGGTTCACATTCGGCCAGCACATCCTTTGCCAGCCGGTTCAGCGCCGTTACGCTGATGTAGTCGGCCATGCGCCCACCTCCCTTGCCGCCAGGATGGACACGCCGATGGCGTTGTCGCTGGCAAATCTGCCCGGCACAAACCGGGCGTCCGGCATCCGCGCGGTGATATAGCCCCGGACCAGGCCGCTGCTCATCACGCCGCCGGCAAAGACCACCGGCAGGCCGGGACGCTCCGCCAGCGCGGCGCGGGCCATGCGGTAAAGCGTCTCGGCCACGCAGAGCAGACAATACTTGCAGACGTAGGCGGGGCTTTTGCCCTGCTCCAGCAGGCGGACGCACTGGTTTTCCAGCCCGGACAGGCTGCAGTTTGTCCCCTGCACGCTGGCTTTGGGGCGGATGGCCTCGCCGCACTCGGCGGCCAGGCGGCTGACCTCGGCCCCGGCGGGGAACTCAAAACCCAGCCGCACCCCCAGCCGGTCCACCGCCTGCCCGGCATACAGGTCGCTGCTGGTGCCCAGGCAGGCAAGCGGGACGGTGCCGCGGCAGTGCAGCAGGTCGGTGGTGCCGCCCGAAACATGAAAAACCAGCGCCTCGCGGTCAAACAGGTCCGCGCCTGCCGCGGCAAACAGCGCGGCGGCAATGTGCCCCTGCTGGTGGGTGGTGCGCACCAGCGGAACGCCCCGCGCCAGTGCAAAAGCAGTTGCTGCGCTGACACCGGTGAGAAAGCAGGGCATGTAGGACCCTTCCACCGGGCGGGGCTTTTCCGAGACGCCCACCGCACCGACCTGCGTCAGGTCGGCCTGCTTACCCAGCTGTTCCAGCAAAGCGGGCAGCGCGGCGGTGTGGTGAAACACCGCGTCGCTCTGCCGCAGGCCCAGCTGGCCGCGGCGCACCGGCAAAAACTGCTTGGCATCGCAAACAACCTCTCCGGCGTCTGTGTCAAACACAGCCAGAGAGGTTGCGTAATTGCTTGTGTCCAGCCCAAGGGTCAGCATGGCGCCGGCTCCGTGTCGGCATCGGCCAGGCCGCGCTCACGGGCGACGGTGCCCAGCAGACCGTTAACGAACTGGTGATCGCTTTCAGCACCGTACTTTTTCACCAGCTCCACCGCCTCGTTGATGGCGACGGCAGGCTTTTTCTCGTCGCCGTACAGCATCTCGGCCAGAGCGACGCGCATGGCCGTCAGGCTGACGCGGGGCAGGCGCCCCAGCGACCAGCCCTTCAGGTGGGCGGTGATCTCGCCGTCGATGTCATCGATGTGGGCGGTCAGGTCCCGCAAAAGGCGGGCGGTAAAGGCATCCTGTTCCAGCTCCGGCAGCTCGCCGCAGTCGCGCAGGGCCTGCTGCGGCTCGTCGGGATGGAACGTAAGCGAGAACGCTGCCAGGAAGGCGCTCTCGCGCGCCTGGCGGCGGGTCAGGTTGTTTTCTTCCATACTTCCTCTTTCCCCAAACGGGCGTTGCATTATTCGGCGTCGGCCGCCTTGGGCTCAGCCAGGCCGGCGGCCACCACATTGACGCGGGACACCGTGATGCCCGTCATGATCTGGATGGTCTGTTTGACGTTTTCCTGCACTTTTTTGCAGACGTCCATCACCTTGCTGCCATAGTACGGGATGATGTGGACCGTTACCGCGGCCACGCCGTCCTTCATGTCCACAGCCACGTCCTTCTGCAGGCTGGTCTTGCTCAGCAGGCCGCGCATGGTCTGGGCGCCGCCGCTGGAAACATCGGCCACGCCGTCCACCTCCAGCGCCGCAAGCCGCGCGATCTTGGCGATGACGTCCAGGGAGATCTGCAGGCTGCCGCCTGCGGTATTGCGTACATCCATTGTGAGCTGCCTCCTAGCTGGCGGGCGGAGCGACCGGCGTTCCCCCGTTTTGTGGTATCAAAGTTATTGTTTAGTTTACCACAAATCCGCCGCCATTGCAACCGATGCGCGGGCCAAACAGGCGGGAATTTTACCGCGTCAGCGCACCTCCACCACCGTGATGCCCTGGGCCTTGACGTCCGGGCATTTTGACAGGATCACATCCCGGATCTGGGTGACCTCGGCGGCGGTCAGCGCGTCGTTCTCGGTCATCACCGTCACGTCGGCCGTGTCGGCGCCCAGCATTACAACGCAGTCCACAAAACCTTTTGCCTTGATCAGCGTTTCCAGCTCGGCTTCCAGCTCGATGTTGGTGATCTGGGCCTGCAGGGTCTCGGTGGCGGTCTGTTTTTCCTCGTCAGAGAGGGAGGCGCTTTTCAGTGTTTTCTCGATGGTGTCCAGCGCCTCGTCCCGGCTTTTTTCCCGGTTCAGGCGGGCGGACTCGAAAAACTCGGTGCCGGTATCCTCGCTGACGCTGACCAGCTGGGCTTCGCCGTAGTTTTTGTCGGCGGTGTCCCCTTCGGCGGCGGTCTCCTCCCCGGTGGTCAGCGGGTCATACACCGGGGCGGCTTCCCCGCTGTCCTCTGCCGGGGCCTGCACGGCCTGGGCCTCCTCATCGCCCGCCGCCGCCGAGACGGCGGCGGTGTCCTCGGTCTGTACGTCGATGGTCTGGGGCGTGTCCTGGGCGAAGGACCAGTTCAGATAAACCGCCGCGCCCAGTGCCGCGGCAAGAGCCAGAAGTGTGACGCCACGCCCTGCCTGTTTTGCCTTTGTGCCTTTCATGGTATGCTCCTCCCTGATTCGAAAAGATGTGTTGCGGTGCAGCATTATCCCTGCTGCGTCAGGCGTTCCACTGTGATGCTGCTGGCGCCGGCGCCGGTCAGGACCTTGACGATCTCGGTCACTTTGGCCTGGACCGTCACGTCGCCGCCGCCCTCGCACAGAACGGCGACGCCCTGCACCTGGGGCGACAGCGTGGACTCCACCAGCGCGGGCGGGTCGGCACCGTCGGCCAGCAGAAGATGCTCGCTGCGGCTGGAACCGGCGGCGTCGGTCTCAGTGTCGGTGGCGTAGACCGTGCGGGGGGACTCGGCCAAGGTCACCATCACCTGCGCCGCGCCTGCGCCGTCCACCTGGCAGATCAGCGCCTCCAGCCGGTTTTCCAGCTCTTGTTCGTACCGGGCGGCGGTATCCTGAAAGGCGGCGGGGCTTTTCTGCGGGACGTCGCTGCCGGCGGCGCCGCCGGAGGGCAGCCATTCCGACACCGCGATTAGCAGCATGCCGGCCAGCCCTGCCGCCACCGCCAGGTTGACCAGGCGTTTGTCACCCTTGAAAGCAGCCGCCAGTTTTTGCAGGGGCTTTGGCAGCGTCGGCGTCACGGCGCATCACCTCCCGTCTCGATCTCGCAGGGCAGCGTGCCGCAGTTGGCGTCCAGGATCAATCGGGCACGGGGTTCGTCCGCGGCGTCCGCCAGCAGGACCCGGCAAACGCCGTCCGACAGCGTGACCTCGGCCTCGATGCCGGCGTCCGCCAGCAGGCTGCCCAGCGCGGCCGCCGAGCTTTCCTGCGCCAGCCGGTCGGCATAGGCCTGATAGTCGGCAATGTCGGCCTCTGGCTGCAGCGCGTCCCACTGGATCTGCGGCAGGCGTCCGCCGGTCGCACCGCGCATTTGCAGTACCGACGTTACAATATACAGCACCAGCACAGTATTTATGACTGGTTTGTAGCCGTTTTCCGGCCAAAAGATCTGGATCACGCCGCCGGCTGCGCACAATACGCAGACCCCCAGCGCGATGCTGCGAAGCGTATCCAATGCCGTCACCCCCCGCTGCCTGTGATCAGCAGCAAAAGCGTTGAGAGAAACACCATAAAGAAATAAAGCGTCAACACCGAAGCGCACAGCCCGGCGCCGTCGGCAAACAGGCGGCAGATCTGCCCGCACTGGCGCTGCCCGGTGGCCGAGGCCAGCACGCCGGCCACCGAGAAAGCCAAATAATACAGCCCGCAGCGCAGCAGCACCGGCAGGAACGCCGCCCCCAGCACCAGCACGGCGGCCAGCGCCAGCGAGCCTTTCAGCAGCCGCACCGCCGCAACGCTGGACTCCAGCGCGGCGGCCGCCGCGTCCCCCACCACCGGCAGCGCGCCGGACAGCAGGCTTTTGCCCACCCGCAGCCCGGCGGAATCGCTGTTGCCGGCCAGAAGCCCCTGCAGCCCCAGCACAAAGCTGAACAGCGCCCCGCAGGCTTTGAGCAGCCAGCCCAAACAGCGGGAAAACAGCCCCGCCGCCTGCTCGATGCCGGGGTTGCCCCACAGCGCCGCCGACACCGCAAAGCAGAAATAGATCTGCATTACCGGCAGAAGAAACTGCTCGATAGCCATGGAGAGAAAGGTGGACATGGCGTAAAACATGCCGCCGTACATGGCTGCGCCGGCGCTCTGCCCGCCCAGCGTCAGCACCGCCGAATACACCGGCACAAAGGAGATCAGATAGGTCTGGCTTTCCGCTGCGGTGGCCGAGACCTGGCCTGCCAGTTCCATCATGGCGGCAAGCCCCATGCCGCCAAACCCCAGCACGGCCACGGCATCCAGGCAGCGTTTCCAGCTGCCGGCCGCCAGCAGTCCTACCCCACAGGCCACTGCCAGATACAGGATCAGCTCGGCGGCCAGGCGCAGCGGACGGGCAAACTCGTCCTGCACCAGGTCCAGCGCCCCCTGTACCAGGCTGCCGAAGTCCCAGTCCAGGCCGGCCGCCTCATCGGCGCCGCTCTGCTCCAGGATCTCCTGTGCCTGCGGCGGAGGCTCCGCTGCCGCGGCTTTCGGCGCAAAGGCAAGCAGGAAAAACACTACTGCAAAAATCCAGAGAACGCGTCCAGCAGCGTTTGCAGCAGCGGCGCAGCCTGAGCCAGCGCCAGCAGCCGCCCGCACAGATCCACCGCCGACGCTGCGGCGCCAAGCCCAGCCTCCCGGCACAGGTCGGCGGCAAACTGCGCCACCAGCGCGATCCCCAGCACCCGCAGCAGGGCGGCGGCATGGGCGGCAAGGCCGTAGCCGGCCAGCGCGTTCAGCCATTGTACCAGCGGCAGCAGCTGCTCGGCGGCGAAAGTCAGCAGCAGCACCGCGCCGCAGGCGGAAGCCAGGAAGGCAAAGGAAGGCTGATCCTTTTTCAGGGCGAGAGTAAGTACACATAACACCAGCGCCAGCGCGGCGGCTTTCAGTATCAGCATGACAGTCCATCCATCGGCCGGCGGCCGCCGCACCGTTCACAGGTCAAACAGCGTCTGGATCAGGATGAACAGGTCGCTGATCTGCCCCACCAGCATGGTCAGCACCACGATCAGCCCGGCCAGCGTGGTCATCATGGCCTGGTCCTCCCGCCCGGAACGGATCAGCAGCTGGTTGAGCACCGCCACGATGATGCCGGTGGCAGCGATCTTGAATACCAGGTCAATGTCCATACCGGTTCTCCTTCCCGTTGGGCGGCGTCACAGCAGCAGGATGGCCGCCAGCGCCCCGGCGCACCCGCCCAGCCGCGGATACAGCCGGAGGGCGGCGTCCGCCTGCCGGCGCAGGCCGGTCTCGGCCTGACGGCAGAGGTCCGCCATGCGGCAGAGCATCTCGCAGGCGGTGTCCCGCGGGGCGCTTTCCAGGGCTTCCAGGTCGGCGCAGAGTTCCTGCCGCAGCGCCGGCTCAAAGGCGTCGGGCGGGACCAGCCGGCCCAGGCGGTGGCAGTGTTCCAGGCCAAGGCGGGCAAATTCGGGGTAGGCGGCGGCTTTTTGCAGCACTTCGCCGCCGGTCAGCGTGCGGTAGCGGATGGCCCCGTGCAGGTAGTCCAGCAGCCGGCCGAAGGCATGGGCGTCCTGCCAGCGGCGCCGGGCTCGCAGCGCAAGGCAGGTCCCGCCGCCGGCCCCTGCAGCAGCCAGCAGCACAGCGCCGAACAGATACAGCGCCGCCGTCACAGTGCAACCACCCTGGCCGCCACGCCGGGATGGCTGCGGCCTTCCAGCAGCACCGCGGTGGCAAAGGCGCCGGTGTGCAGCAGCCGGGCCAGCTGGGGGCGGCTTTCCAGATGCTCGATGCTGTCGCAGTGGACCGACGCCAGGAACACCACGCCGGAAGCCAGCCCGGCTTCCAGCGCCGCAGCGTCGGCCTCGGTGCCCAGCTCGTCGCAGACGATTGCCTGGGGGTTCATGCAGCGCAGTGCCATGCAGATGGCTTCCGCCTTGGGGTGCTGGGTATAGACGTCGCAGGGGGCGGCATGCTCCCTGGGCAGCCCGGCGCTGCCGCCCCAAAGCAGCTCGCCCCGCTCGTCCACCACACAGAACACGTGGTCTCCCTGCCCCAGGTAACGGATCATGCTGCGCAGAAAGGTCGTTTTTCCGCTGCCTGGCACGCCGGCCACCAGGATGCCGCCGGACAGATCCGCCAGGGCCTGCACCACCGGCACAGGCAGCTCGCAGGTGATCCAGCGTGCCACCCGCAGGTTGAGCGAGGTGACGCAGGCAAAACCGGCCGGACCGCGCACCCCCGCCACCCCCACACGGCTGCCGCCCGGGATGGTGAAATAGCCCTGGCGGAGCTCGTCCTCGTATGCGTAGGCCGAATGCCGGCACAGCGACAGAAAGCAGTCCTGCACGGCCTGCCGGGTCAGCCGCTGGCAGTGGGCGGCGCGCGGTAAGTACTTGACACAGGGGGTCAGCTGGCCCTTGACGGTAAACAGCGCCGGCTGGTCGGTGCGCAGGCGCAGCTCCTGCACATGGGGCGCGATCTGCGGGTTCAGGCCGGCCAGCTCGGTGCAGAAGGGCGGCGGCAGTTTCTGGATCAGGGAATAGTATTCGTCCATGGGGCACCTCCCGGATGGTTTCATACCCCCACTGTATGACCGGACAGGCCGTGTTAGAACTGCCTGTCCGGCGGATGGCGCCGGGCAGAGAAAACCTCCCCACGGCAGCGCGCTGCCGCAGGGAGGTCGTAGATATAATTACTTGCGCTTAATACCGGGCATAAAGGAAAGCACCGCCGGAGAGAAAGCGGCCCATCAGCAGGAAGGCAAACAGGGCACACTCGTACACCAGCCAGCGGACGGGAAGCGGGCTAGCGGCGATGCGGTCCCGCAAATGGACGCCGCATTCGTGCAGGATATCGACTGCGACCAGCGCAGCGATCCCGGCAAGCAGCATCAGCAGGTCCAGCCTGCTGGTTAGGCCAAGTTCCCAATATTTGGAAAACACATCAAAGCCGGGCGTCGTCACAAGGCAGCGGAAATACTCGGCCGCCGCAGCGATGCTGTCGGCGCGGAAGATGGTAAAGGTCACAACAAACACCGTAAAGGTGCCGGCGATCCCAAAGATTCTGGCCGGCAGCCTGGTGATCTTCTTGCGCCAGGGCAGATGGTTTTCGATTGCCTGGATCCCGCCGTGCAGGCCGCCCCAAACCAGATAGGTCCAGTTGGCGCCATGCCAAAGGCCGCTTGCCAAAAAGGTAAGGATCAGGTTGGCATCGCGGCGGGCCGTGCGTTTCCGGTTGCCGCCCAGAGGAATGTAGACATAATCCCGGAACCACTGGGACAGGCTGATATGCCAGCGGCTCCACAGCTCGCGCACGGTGGCGGCCAAAAACGGCTGCCGGAAGTTTTCTGGCAGACGCAGGCCAAGGATCTCCCCCGCCCCAAGCACAATATCGGTGTAGCCGGAAAAGTCTGCGTACAGCTGGAAGGAATAAAGCACGGTGCCAAAGACCAACTGGGAGGTATCGTATATTTCCGGGGTGGAGAAAGCTGCCGATACCACAACCGCCGCACGCTCGGCAATGGCGTATTTTTTGAAATATCCCCAAGCCATGCGCATGGCGCCGCGCCAAAGGCGGTGGGAGTCAAAACGTGTCGGGGCAGCCAGCTGCGGCATCAGTGTGCCATAGCGGTTGAACGGCCCCTGGGTGATGGAAAAGAAAAAGGATGCATAGCACAGCACGCGGGCATACAGCGGTTCTGGGGCAAGGTCGCCGCGGCTGACGTCGATTAAGTAACTGGCCAGCTGCAGGCTGAAATAAGCAAGGCCCAGCGGCTGCAAAAGGCCGCTGCCATCCCACAGCGGTATACCAAGCAGTGTGCCGGCGGCATCGGCAAACATGCCGGAATATTTCAGCAGCAAAAGCGGGGCCAGCGCCGCAGACACCCCCAGCGCGATCCAACGTCTCCGACGCGGCATTCCCGGCCGGACGTTTTTGGCCGAAAGCCAGACCAATGCCGCTGACGCCAGCAAAACAAACAGGCCCGGAACATCGATGGAAAGGTAAAACAGCAGGTTGGCGGCAAGCATCCACTGCCATCGCCGGTCCGGACGCGCGGTAAACCAGAGCGGAACAAACACCGCCAGGAGCACCAAAAAGCCCAGCGAATTGACCGAAAACATAAACCGTACCCTCCGGATTTATTTTGCCATACCGTTTCCGGCGTCAGTCCAAACCATAAGTGCCGTCCGGCGCCAGCTGCAGTTTTTCCTCCAGCGTGTCATAAAAATACTCTCCGGGGTCCTGGCCGCTTTCTGCCGCCTGGACAACGGTGCAGAAAGCCGCCGTGAATTTCTCGGCCCCCTGGCCGTTCAGATGATGTGCGTCGGAAAAGTCGTCGAACCCCAGCGGCAGCAGCTCGGTGTCACGGAACAGCGTAAAATCCCAGTACTGGAGACCGTTTTCCGCCGCGTACTGCGTCATGGCGTCCACATAGGCCTGATAATTGGCGGTGTGATCGGCAAAGGCACTGGGCAGCGGCGCCGTGACCAGAACCAGCCTGACGCCGGCTTCCCGGCACAGCGCAGTGATTCGTTCCAGGTTTTTCCATCCAAATTCGGACAAAGGCGCGTCGGCATCGACATCCATGACACTGCCAAATCCATACGGCGGCGTCCCGCTGGTGTACACAAAACCATTGCCCCGGTATTCCTCGCCGTCCTCCGGGTAAGTAACATAGCTGTAGTTGGTAATGTCGTATCCATCCGTCAATTTGGCGGTCCACAGTTCGGGCAGATCCTCCGGGCTGGCAATGCTGTGCCGCGCGGGGAATATCAAATCCAGAAAGGCTGCAGCCCCCCCCATCTCCCACAGATACGCATAGCGGTCTATCGACAGCGGATCCATGTAATCGGTCAGCAGATAGCAGGCCAGGGGGACGTTGCTGGATCTTTCCTGATTGTACCCGGTGAAGAAGGTCTCCAGATAGACGGTATCCAGGTCATTGCGGGCAAGCGCCTGCCGCAGAAGGTAAAAAGAGCCGTCCGGCAGCTGCTGGGACGAACCCGCATTGAAGCTGCGGGTACCCAAGCGCTCGTCCACGATCTGCGGGTCAAAGCTGCGGTAACAATGGGATGAACCCAAAAACAGCGTGTTGATCTGGCCGCTTTGGGCATACAGCTCTCCCAGCATCACGCGGGTATAGGAGTGGGTGTCATCCACCAGCAGAAAATTAAGGCCCAGGCACAAAACCACCGTCAGCGCCGCAAACGCCAACGCGGCGGCCAGGCGGCGCAGCCAGCGGTGTTGCGGGACATTTGGTTTCATGCCGGGACCTCTTTCCTGTAACTGTTTGAAATCAGCGTTCGATCGTCATAGGCGGCTGTTTGGGCTGATAGGCGGCGGCGTCCAGCGTCCAGGTGGTGCTGCCGTCGGCGTCGGCGGAAGCCTGCGCAAAGCCCATGCCGGCATAGAAATCCCGCACCATGCCGTTTTTGGCGGTGGGATAGTAGTAGCCAATGATCTGCCGGACGCCGCGGGCCAAAGCGTCCCGGACCAGGCAGTCCATCATGGCGTCCTCCATGCCGCGCTTGAGCACGCGGCAGCTCATCAGCCACAGGCGCAGGTGCAGGGTCTCCCCCTGCTGTTCGCCGGCCACCACGGTGACCACACCGTTGTCGCCGAACTTGTCCGCCAGCTTGCCGTACAGGCACAGCCAGTCCGGGTTTTCGGCCATGGCGCGGATCTCATCCTCCGAGCAGCGCAGCGTGGTCAGGTTGAACTGATTGGACTTGTTGGTCAGCTGGGCGATGCGCTGGATGTAGATGCCCTCAAACCCGCGGATGGTCGCGGTCATCTCCAGGCTGCGCAGGTAGTCGTTGTAATCGGCAAACGACGCCTGGGCCTGGCGGCGCTGGGCGTTGGCGTGGTAAAGCTCGGTCTTTTTCAGGTCCTCGCCCGAAAGAGCCGTGACCTCAAAGTAGCCGCCGTGGTCCAGCGTCTTGATGTAGTTTTCGGCGCCGTCCAGCGGGGGCACCGCTACGCCGGGCAGCTGCGCTGCCACAATGGCCCGCTCGGCGGGGTTGTCGTCGGCAAAGACGAAGCTGTCCACGCCCAGCGAAAGCTCGTCGGCAATGGCGGCAAGGTTGCGGTCCTTGTTTTCCCAGTTGGCCTTGATGGACACAAAATCGTCGGGGCGCAGCACGCCGTCCGGGTGGTTGAGGCCCGCCAGCGCGTTCTCCTCGTCGTTTTTGGAATCGACCGCCAGGATCACGCCGATGGATCTCAGCGCCTTGCAGTAGCTTTGGAACTCGGCGTAGACCTGCCCTTCCGGCACTTCGGGGCCGACGGCAATGCCGTCCACGCCGTCGTCGCCCACGACGCCGCCCCACAGCGTGTTGTCCAGGTCCAGCACCAGCGCCTTCTTGTTTTTGCCGTAGATCGCCTTGATGATGTTGGCAACGCTGTTTGCCAGCGAGGGGATGGCGTCCAGGCACATGGCATACTTGTACATATGCCAGTAGAAGGCGTCGCCCCAGGCGGTCAGGCCGTAATCTGCCGACAGATAGTCAATGTCGTTGAGATAAAAATCCTCGTGCGAGGCGGCATACTGATAAAACCGCTGGTTCAGCCGGCTGATAAAGTTGCTGCGTCCGCGGGGGTCGTAGATGTCCCGGTTACCCATCAGGCGGTAGTTGGGCCGGTCAAAGTTGTTCTGGATGACCGGGCAGCGGAACTTGTCCGCCAGCGCCTGCCACATCACCGAGAAATGCTCGTACTCGGCGTCCAGCATGGCGTCCACCTCCTCTGTGGTGGACGACGTGGTGGGAAACTGAGTGATGTTGCGCCAGGTGGTGTGGATGTAGATGATATCCGGATGGAACGCGTCCAGTTCCGGCGTGCCGAACATGGCGTCCTGCCAGTACTGGGCATACTCCGACTGGTAAAACTCCGCCTCGATGCCGTACTGCAAGAGAAAAAGCCCCAGCTGGTCGGCCACTTCGTTGGTGGTGGAGCCGCCCAAAATCGCCACCCGCTTTTTCAGCGGATGGGGGTTCTGGGCCAGAAGCTCGCGGCGGATGCGGCGCTTTTTGCGCAAAAGCTGCTCGGTATCCAGCGGGTACTGAAAACAATCCATCACAGACATGGCTGCCCTCCTGGTAAAAAACTTTACAAGCCGCTTACAGCCGCTCCAGCGCCTCCTGCAGCGCCTTGGAGATCTGATCCGGGCAGGAAGTGGGCTTGCTGCCGCAGGTGGTGCCGGCCATGCGGGCGATGGCATCCTCGGCCTTCATGCCGGCCAGCAGCTGGCAGATGCCCTTCAGGTTGCCGTTGCAGCCGCCCAGCACCTCCACTTTCCGGATGGTGTGGTCGGGGTCCAGTTCCACGCGGGTCTGCACCGAGCAGGTGCCCTGGTTTCTGCGAATGTATTCCATCTTTCATTTCTCCTTCTTGCAGTTCCCGGTCAGCTTCCCTGCGGCGGCCGGGACCAATCTCCCCCGCCTCCTGCCGTGCAGGAAGCAGCGGGCATTATTTTTTGCGCTGCTTTGCCAGCGCCTCAATGCGGCGGATCTGGTCGTCGGCGGTGGTGCAGGCCCCCACCGGGCGCGGGGTATTGGTGTTCATGCCGTGGTAATCGCTGCCGCCGGTGACGATCAGGTCATATTTGCGGGCGAGCTCCCTTAGCTCCGCCTTATCCTCCTCGGTGTTGCGGGGATGCTCGATCTCCACGCCGTCCAGGCGGCCGGCGGCGATCAGCTCCCGCGCCAGTTCCATGCTGTGGTAGACGCTGGGGTGTGCCAGCACCACCACGGCGCGGCAGGCGCGGATCACCTCCAGCACGGTATCCACCGGTTCATAGCGGGGCGTGTGCAGGATGCGGCCCCGCACCGGGCGCAGTGCAAACAGAGAGCGGTAGACGTTGTTGTACATGCCGTCCGCCAGCCCGTACTGCCACAGCACCCGCATCACGTGGGCTTTGTACAGCGTGCCGCTGTCTTTGGCAAAAGCCAGCGCCTCCTCGGTCTTGAACTGGGGGCAGAACTCCTCCAGCTCCCGGCAGCTTTGCAGCACGGCCTCCCTGCGGCGGCGGGCCATCAGCGCGGAAAACTCCTCCAGCGCAGCGCAGTCGTCCGGCCAGTAGCAGAGCAGATGCACCCGGTGGGCGCGCTGGTAATCGTAAGCGGTCAGCTCGGCGGCGGGGATCAGATGCACCCCCTGCTGCACCGGGTTGGCGTAGGCAAAGCGGACACTCTGGATGGAGTCATGGTCGGACACCGCCAGATGGGTCAGACCCTCGCAGCCCGCCAGAAAGGGCAGCTTGCCCGCCGGCGTCGAGCCGTCCGAGAATGTGGAATGGGTATGCAGGTCACCCGCCAAAGCCCAACGCTCCTTTCCGCCGTTTTGATCCCGGCCTGTGCAAAATACTTGCCTGCCTATTATACACCTTTGTTCCGGGTTTGAAAAGCCCTGCGCTGCGGGCGTCAGGGCAGCTGCGCCGCATAGGTGCGCACCCTGCGCCAGAACTGGCGCGCCGCGGGCGACAGACCGTTTTTATCCAAGCAGGCAATGCCGATAGACCGGCTGGCCGATGGTTCCAGCCGGAGCACCTGGAACTCTCCGGCGCTGCTTTGATACCGCTGCAGGATCAGCTGGGGCAAAATCGCCACCCCCTGCCCGCAGGCGACCATGGCAATGACCGACTCGTCATCGTTGACATAGCAGCGGGTGTCGATGCGCAGGTCGTTTTTCTTCAGGTAGCTCTGGATGTCGGCGTCGGTATCGGGGCGCTGGCTGACAAAAGGACGGCCGCGCAGTTCCTCGGCCGTGACGACGCCCGGACACCGGGTGGCAAAGTCCGCAGGCGCGATGCAGACCAGCGGATCGGCGTACATCGGCTCGAAATCCATGTCCTGGGCACTGGAGTTGGACATGACCCCCAATTCCGCAGTGCCGCTTTTCAGCCAGCCGGCGATATCGTCGTAGCTGCCCTGGTACAGCAGCACCTTGATGCCGGGGTACTGCCGCTCAAAGTCAGGCAGCAGCTGGGGGACCCAGGTGACGCAGGCGCTGTTGAACACCGCCAGCCGCAGCACCCCTTTCTCCATGCCGTTGATCCGCGCGATGGACTGGTCCAGCGACTCGCTGGAGGAGAGCAGGCGCTGGATGTCCGGCAGCAGATGTTCGGCCGCGGCAGTCATGGTGACGCCCGCCTTGGTACGGGTGAACAGCGGGAAACCGCATTCGGCCTCCATTGTGGCCACCGAATGGCTGATGGCCGAGGGGGTCAGGTGCAGCTGCTCCGCTGCACGGGCAAAGCTGCCCTCGTGGGCGATGGTGGAAAAGATCTGGCAGGCCAGCAGCGTCATAAAAAGCCTCCGGGAAAATGCGCGCCCGCGTTCGCAGCACACATGAACATCTTTCATCTTATTAATGAAAAGATTGAATTTTACTTACTGCTCATACTGTACTAGAATAAGCTATAGAAGTCAAGGCGGAAACGCCTGATATTCGATCTCTTCCCTCTGAAATGCCCTGCGGTCCGCACAGCCGCAGGGCATTTTCCGTTTTGCGCGGCAGCTGTGCCGCACTGCCGCGGGGCATTCAGCAGTCCGGCTCGCAGTCCAGGATCGAGGGGATATCCGCCCATCGCTCGGCCTGGCTGGTATACATCTCGTTCAGCCAGATCTGAATCTCGTCCAGCCCCTGCTGGCTGCCTGCAAATTCCCGGATGGTCTTTTTCTCGTCGGCGGTATGCTCCAGGCTCCAGGGCTCCGGCCACACGGTGACCGTCAGATAGGCCAGCTTTTTTTTGCCGGAAGGATCGTCGGGATCGGGGCGTTTGCCCGGCTCGATCAGGTAGCGCATGCCGCCCTCGGCGCCGGAGTAGGCGTTGCCGTTGTCAAAATAGTGATAGATGGGGATCCCGGACAGCATATGCCTTCTCCTTTCCGCTACTTGCGGGGGTTGCTGTTTTGTGCGCCGCAGCCAGGGACGCGGAACCGTCCGCGCAGCGGCGGCCGCACAAAAAAACGAATTGAAACAACGAAGTCAAAGAAAAAAGCACCGTGCAGGTCTGCTGCACGGTGCTTGGATGGAGCGGGTTACGAGTCTCGAACTCGCCACCTACTGCTTGGGAAGCAGTCACTCTACCGGATGAGCTAAACCCGCATCGATGTGTGTAATTATAACGCACCAAATCCGGGTTGTCAATCCATCCGGCGGAAAAAGCCATCCTTCGGCGCAAAGCCGGCATTTATTCGGCGTCATCGCCGCCCTGGATGCTGGGGTCTGCCGCACGGCTGCTGGAGACGGTCTCCAGCTGGTTGCGGTCGCCCAAAAGCGCGGTCCAGTATTCCCCGCCGTTGTAGCGGAAAATGACCCAGTCGTACCCCGCGTACCTGCTGCGGCTGATCTTGGTGACCTGGTAGGTGCCCAGGGGCAGGTAACCCACGATATCGTTGACGTTGGCGGTGTAAAAATATTCGGTCTGGCTGCCGAACACGTTGAGCAGGTATCCGCTGACACTGACCATATCCGGGCCGGAAGGTCCATAATTATTGAAGCCGCCTTCCCGGATGGCGGGCAGGAAATCGGTGTAGCTGTAATCCAGGTCCACCGCGCCGGTAACGCCGTCGCAGGTGCCGGAACCGCTGTACTGCCACATGGTATAGCTGCCCTGGTATCTCAGCCGGGAGCGGTAGTCCGCCACCCACAAAGGGTAGTTGGACAGGGCGCCGGCGTTGAGATAGGTGTTGATGAAATTGGTGTACGAGTACCAGCCCGCATACCACTTTCGCTGATACAGGATGTCCATGGCGTACTGCACCAGCCCGGTCAGCTGGGTGCGGGAGAGCGAGGTCAGGCTGTTGGCCTCCACGTCCACGAACACCGGGTATTCCAGCTGGATGCCTTCCAAAGCATCCATAAAGATGCCCAGTTCCTCCGCCACCTCGGCCTGGGTCTTGGCATAGGTATAATAGTAAGCGCCCACCCGCAGGCCGGCCGTGTGCGCGCCGTTGACATTCTGCAAAAAATACGGGTCGACGTACAGGCCGTTTGAGTTGGACGACCCCAGCCGCACGATGGCAAACTGCTTGCCGGCAGCGGCTACGCGCGACCAGTTGACGCTGCCCTGATAACGGGATACGTCGATCCCGGCTTGAAATACCGCCATAACAAAATCCCCCTTCCCTGTCTGCATTCTATGCAAGGGAACGGGGATTTGCCATTTTTGCCTGGCCGGACGGCGCGAAGCCCTGCCGGGTCAGATCACCAGGCCGCCGTTCTGGCCGATGACCTGACCGGTGATATACCCTGCATCCGGCGAGGCGAGAAACACCAGCGTGCGGGCGATCTCGCCGGCGCTTCCCAGCCGGCCAACCGGGGTCTCGTCCGCCAGGGCGGCGCGGTCCTCCGCCGAAAAAGAGGCCATCATGTCGGTGTCGATCACGCCGGGGGCCACACAGTTGACGGTGATGCCGGAAGGGGCTTCCTCCTTGGCCAGCGCCTTGGCCAGCCCGATGACGCCGGCCTTGGCGGCGGAATAGTGGACCTCGCAGCTGGCGCCGGTCTGCCCCCACATGCTGGACACCAGCAGGATGCGCCCGTACTTGCGGCGGATCATGCCGGGCAGCACGGCGCGGCAGCTGTAAAAGGCGCCGTCCAGGTCCACTGACATCACCCGGTGCCAGTCCTCGTCGGTCAGGTCAGTAAACAGTTTCTGCTGGGCGATGCCCGCGTTGCAGACCAGAACATCCAGGCGGCCCAGGGCCTCCTCGGCATCGCGGACCGCGGCCGTGACCGCCGCCGAATCGGACACATCGGCCCGCAGGGCCAGGAACCGCCCCTCCGGCGCCAGACGGGCCGCCGACCGCAGCACCTCCTCGGCTGCCTGCCGGCTGGAATGCCACACAAAGGCGACGTTGTCCCCGTTTTGGGCAAAGGCCAGCACGGCAGCCGCGCCGATGCCGCGGCTGCCGCCGGTGATGAATACGTTCTGTGCCATATCAGCTCTCCCCTTCTGTCCCGGCCGTTTCGGTCCCCTGCCGGGCCGCCTTTTGTGCCAGGCGCTTTGCCCGCAGCCGGGCAAAAAACTGCCGGAGCAGCGCGGCGGATTCTTCCTCCAAAAGCCCCTGTTCGACCACAGGATGGTGGTTGAAGGGCAGCGCGGACAAATCTGTCAGCGAGCCGCAGCAGCCGGCCTTGGGGTCTTTTGCGCCGTAGACGACCCGGCGCAGCCGGCTGTTGATGATGGCGCCGCTGCACATGGGGCAGGGTTCCAGCGTGACAAACAGTTCGCACTGCCACAGCCGCCAGCCGCCCAGCGCCCGGCAGGCCGCATCGATGGCCAGCAGTTCCGCATGGTAGGTGGCGTTTTTGCCGCTTTCCCGCAGGTTGTGGGCCCGCGCCACGATCTCGCCGTTTCTGGCGACGACGGCCCCCACCGGGACCTCGCCCAGGGCGGCCGCCAGCTCTGCCTCTCGCAGGGCCTCGCGCATCAGTTCGGTGTCGGTCATAGCCATTCTCCTGTCAATTCGGCCGGAAAGACTGCCACAGTGTCAGCACGGCAAGAGCCGCTGCGGCCAGCGTGTAGGCCGGGCTGGAAAACACCGCCGGAATCTCCGCACCGGGGCGAAGGCCGGCCTCGAACGAGAACCCCTGCCGGGTGACCGCCCGCCAGACCAGCCAGCCAGCCAGCAGCGGAAAGCCCAGCAGGATGGCCAGCTCCACCGCTGTGGCCAGCGTGCCAGGCGCATAGAGCTGCAGATAGATATCGGCAAAAGCGATGGTGTTGTTGATGAGATGCAGCAGCATACAGGGCAAAATGCTGCCGGTGCGCTCGGCCAGCCAGCCCAGAAACAGCCCCCCCAGAAAAGCGGTGATCCCCTGCGCCAGATCCAGATGCAGAAGCGCAAACAACAGGGCCGGCGCAAAAATCGCCGCCGCGCTGCCGCAAGGCCGCATCAGCCCTTGCAGTGCACCGCGGAAGAAAAGTTCCTCGCCTATGGCAGGCAGCAGGCACAGTGTAAGATAGGCCAGCGCCAGCTCCGTTCCGCCGGCAGGCAGAGCGGTAGCCTCGCCGCCGCTGCCGGTCAGGCGGGCGATCAGGCCGCCCACGACATTGCCCAGGTTGGTCAGCCCCAAAAAGGCAATGATGCAAAACAGCGGCGACCATTGGGGAGGGCGTGCGATGCGCAGGTCTGCAATGCCCAGCCGGGTAACGCCCAAAAGCCAGGCCGCCGGCACCACCAGCGAGAGGATGCCGATCCCCAGCACGATGGCGTTGACCGCTGTTTGGGAATATCCCACCGGATCTGCCAGGCTGGCTCCCTCCACCCGCAGGCCCATCAAATAAGAAGCCAGCGCCTGCAGCAGGTATTGGCACAATAAATACAGGATCGCTGCGAAGGCGCACCAGGACGCAGCCCCCTTGATCCCTCTGGTTTTTCCGATCCGTTGCAAATTACCGTCCCTCGATTTCCATCAAAGCCAACCGGCGCAGCCGGTTCCTGTTGCAGTCTATTAAGTCTATTAAATATAGTGTAGCACACTGCGCCGCAAAAGCAAAGTCCCTGCCGGGCAGGCAAATGCAAAAACCGGGCGGTATAAACCGCCCGGTCTGGTGTCCCCGAGAGGAGTCGAACCTCCGGCCTACCGCTTAGGAGGCGGTCGCTCTATCCAACTGAGCTACGGAGACAAATCGTTTGCACGGCGGCCCGCAGGCCCGCCGCACAAATGATTATACCTGCTTGCCAGGAGAAAATCAAGACATGCCGCCTTTACAAAATCAGCATGGCGTCGCCGAAGCTGAAAAAGCGGTACTTTTCCTCCACGGCGACCTTGTAGGCCGCCATGGTTTTGTCGTAGCCGTAAAAGGCTGCGATCAGCATGATAAGGGTGCTTTCCGGCAGGTGGAAGTTGGTCACCAGGCCGTCGATGGCGTGCAGCTCCACGCCGGGATACAAAAAGATGCTGGTGTTGCCGCTGCAGGGGCGGATCTCGCCGTGGGCAGCCCAGACGGCCTCCAGCGTGCGGCAGCTGGTGGTGCCCACTGCGATCACCCGGCGGCCTGCGGCGCGGGCGGCGTTGATGGCAGCGGCCGCCTTGTCATCGATGCAGTACCACTCGCTGTGCATGGCGTGGTCCTCGATATTGTCCTCGCTGACGGGACGGAAGGTGCCCAGACCCACATGCAGCGTGATCTCGGCAATGGCAACGCCCTTGGCGCGGATCTTGTCCAGCAGCTCCGGCGTAAAATGCAGGCCGGCGGTGGGGGCGGCGGCGCTTCCCAGCTCCTTGGCGTAGACGGTCTGGTACTGGCTCTGGTCCTCCAGCTGTTTGGTGATGTAGGGCGGCAGCGGCATCTTGCCGAACTCGTCCAGTTTCTCGTACAGCGTTTCGGTGTCGTAGGTAAAGGTGACATGCTTGTTGCCGTCGGGCAGGGTCTCGTCCACCACGGCGGTCAGGCTGCCGTCGCCGAAGCTCAGCCGGGTGCCGGCCTGCATCCGCTTGCCGGGGCGGGCCAGGCATTCCCAGGTATCGCCCTTCACCTGGCGCAGCAGCAGCAGCTCGCACACTGCGCCGGTGGGGACCTTGACGCCCATCAGCCGGGCGGGCAGCACCTTGGAATTGTTGATGACCAGCACGTCGCCGGGCTCCAGGTAATCGGGCAGATCACGAAAGACGCGATGCTCGATGGAATCGCTGCTGCGGCGCAGCACCATCATCCGTGCCGAATCCCGCGGGTCGGCGGGTTCCTGCGCGATAAGTTCCTTGGGCAGGTCGTACCAGAAATCTTTTTTCAGCATTGGTTTCTTCCCCTTTTTTCGTTGACAATCTCCCCGTGCAATGCTATGATGTACCCAAGCACAGAGGCGCGGTTTTCATGAGTATCCGTTGGGATGATACGTCTGCCAGGGCGGTTGCCTGCGGAGAAAGGGCAAGCCGCCGAAGGCGATGCACGGCACGCATCGTACCTGGGCCCGTGGCCGAAAAGGCGCGGGACTGTCATGCCGATACGGCATGTTGCGCTGTGCGGATATGCAGTATTCTATTATATTGCATTGTGTGCCGGTTTTCAAGCCGGTTTTTTTGTTGTCCGGGGCTTTTTTGCGCCGCCTGCAAATAAACCGAACCGTGTCTGCGGCCCGACTTTCCTGTCACGGAAACAGCGGATGCCGCATACAACATGATGTATACAGGTCTGCCGGGCAGCCCGGCGCAGAAAGGACGGTATCCAAAATGAAAAAATACAAAGTCGGCGTTGTGGGCGCCACCGGCATGGTGGGGCAGCGTTTCATCACCCTGCTGGCGGAACATCCCTGGTTTGAGCTGACTGCCCTGGCGGCCTCGGCACGGTCTGCCGGCAAACCGTATCAGGAGGCGGTGGGCGGCCGCTGGCAGATGCCCACCCCCATGCCGGAAAAGGTAAAAGACATGGTGGTGCTGGACGCCAGCCATGTGGAGGAAGTTGCCGGCCGGGTGGATTTTGTTTTCTGCGCCGTGAACATGAAAAAGGATGAGATCAAGGCGCTGGAGGAAGCCTACGCCAAGGCCGAGTGCCCGGTGGTCTCCAACAACAGCGCCCACCGGTTTACCCCCGATGTCCCGATGGTGGTGCCGGAGATCAACGCCGACCACATCGAGATCATCCCCGCCCAGCGCCGCCGTCTGGGCACAAAGCGGGGCTTCATCGCCGTCAAATCCAACTGCAGCCTGCAGAGCTATGTGCCCGCGCTGCACCCGCTGCGCAAGTACGGCATCACCAAGTGCCTGGTCTGCACCTATCAGGCCATCTCCGGCGCCGGCAAGACCTTTGAGACCTTCCCCGACATTGTGGACAACGTGATCCCCTACATCGGCGGCGAGGAGGAAAAGAGCGAGCAGGAGCCGCTGAAGCTGTGGGGCCACATCGAGAGCGACCGCATCGTGCCGGCCGACGGCCCCAGTTTTACCGCCCAGTGCCTGCGGGTGCCGGTCTCGGACGGCCACATGGGCGCGGTGTTTGTCAGCTTTGAGAACACGCCTTCCAAGGAGCAGATCCTGAAGGATTGGGCCGAGTTCCACGGCCCCGCCCAGGACCTGGCGCTGCCCAGCGCGCCCAAACAGTTTTTGCACTATTTTACCGAGGACGACCGTCCCCAGCCCAAGCTGGACCGTATGCTGGAAAACGGCATGGCGGTCAGCATCGGCCGTCTGCGCCCGGACACCCAGTACGACTACAAGTTTGTCTGCCTGTCCCACAACACGCTGCGCGGCGCCGCCGGCGGCGGCGTGCTGCTGGCCGAGCTGCTGGCCCAAAAAGGCTATTTTGACTGAGCATGCGCCGGGGCCGTCCCCTGCCCTGCTGCCGCTTTTTGTACATCCCGCTGCTTGAACTTATCCAAACTTTCTTGCTCCAGTGGTATCTGGAACAAGCCCGAAGGAGGCATGTCCGCCATGAAAAAACCTGTTTTTACCGGTGCAGGCGTTGCGATCATCACCCCCATGCTGCCCGACGGCTCGGTCAACTATGACGAGCTGGGCCGCATCCTGGACGACCAGATCGCCAACCATACCGACGCCATCATCATCTGCGGCACCACCGGCGAGTCCGCGACCCTGTCACACGACGAGCACACCGAGTGCATCCGCTACACCGTGCGCCGCGTGGCCGGCCGCGTGCCTGTTGTGGCCGGCACCGGCTCCAACGACACCGCCTATGCCATCAAGCTGTCGCAGCAGGCGGAGGCCGACGGCGCCGACGCCCTGCTGCTGGTGACCCCCTACTACAACAAAACCACCCAGGCCGGGCTGATCGCCCACTACACCGCCATTGCCAATGCGGTCAGCCTGCCCTGCATCATCTACAACGTGCCTTCCCGCACCGGCGTGAACGTCAAGCCGGAAACGCTGGCCGAGCTGTGCAAGCTGCCCAACATCAACGGTGTCAAGGAAGCCAGCAGCGACATCGTGCAGATCGCCGAGGTCGCGGAGCTGTGCGGCGACGAGCTGAACATCTACTCCGGCAACGACAATCAGATCGTACCAGTACTGTCTTTGGGCGGCAAGGGCGTGATCAGCGTGCTGTCCAACGTGGCGCCCCAAATGACCCACGACATCTGCCAGCTGTGGTTTGACGGCAGCCATGCCGAAAGCCTGCGCCTGCAGCTGCAGGCCATGGGCCTGGTGCGGGCGCTGTTTAAGGAGTCCAACCCCATCCCCGTCAAGTGGGCGATGAACCGCCTGGGCTGGAAGGCCGGCGGCGTCCGCCTGCCGCTGGTGGATGCCAGCCCTGCCGTGCAGCAAATGCTGGAAACCGAACTGAAGAAAAACGGCTTGCTGTAAGCCGACCGCTTGCACCCCCACAGGCCCGCAGCGTTCCCGTCCTGCGGGCGCCGCGGGCCTGCCTTGTTTTTCCGGCGTCTGCGGGGTGCAAGCTGCAAAGATAAACAAAAGAAAGGACTTTGACCATGACCGATATCATTTTGCAGGGCATCTGCGGCCGCATGGGCCATGCCCTGATCGAAAAAATCTCCCAGCGCGAGGACTGCCGCGTGGTGGCGGGCATCGACCAGCAGGCCGGCAAGGTCGGGGACATCCCGGTCTACGCCAGCCTGGACGACCTGCCGGTGCGGGGCGTGGTGATTGACTTTTCCTCCCCCGCCGGTTCGGTCAGCGCGGCGAAATACTGCGCCGAACACGGCATGCCCTGCGTCATCTGCTCCACCGGCCTTTCCAAAGAGGACGAGGCGGTGCTGGAGGAGGCCTCGGCCCGCGTGCCGGTGTTCCGCAGCGCCAACATGTCGGTGGGCATCAATGTGCTGATCGAGCTGGCCCGCCGCGCCACCCGCCTGTTTGACGGTGAGTTCGACATCGAGATCATCGAGAAGCACCACCACAACAAGCTGGACGCCCCCAGCGGCACCGCACTGATGATCGCGGACTCCATCAACGCCGAGGCTGACGGCGCCTACGAGTACGTCTACGACCGCCATGACGTCCGCCAGAAGCGCGGCAGGCAGGAGCTGGGCATCAGCGCCGTGCGGGGCGGCGGCATCGTGGGCGAGCACGAGGTGCTGTTCTGCGGGCCGGAGGAGGTCGTGACCATTTCCCATTCAGCCCAGAGCCGCGGCGTTTTTGCCGACGGCGCCGTGCAGGCCGCCCTGTTTGTGGACGGCGCCCAGCCCGGCTTTTACACCATGACCGATATGCTTAGAGGCAAAATGCAATGTCTTTGAAAAAGAACGAGATTGCCGCCTGCGTGGTGATCGCCGCGGGCATTGCCCTGGCGCTGGCTGTGGGGGCCGGGGTGTTCCCCACCGCCGCGGTGGCGGCAAGGCTCTCCCCCACCCCGACGCCGAGCCCTTCCCCCTCGCCCACGCCTGCGCCCACCCCAACGCCGGAACCGACGCCGGTGGTGGAGACGGTGCGGTTTTCCGCCAGCGGCGACAACCTGATCCACGAGGGACTGTACAACCAGGCCCGCGCCCGTGCCGCCGAAGGCGGCTACGACTTTACCTACGCCTACGAGAACCTGCGGGACTTTTACGCCGGCTTTGACGTGAACTGGCTGAACCAGGAGACGCTGGTCAACGACGATTACGAGCCATCCGGCTACCCGATGTTCTCGACGCCGGGGGATATCACAAACGCGCTGTACGACGTGGGGTTCCGGGTGTTCAGCACCTCCAACAACCACAGCTACGACAAGGGCGCCGGCGGCATCGCTTCCTCGATGGCCCACTGGGCCGCCATGCCGGAGGATGTGGTGACAGTCGGTTTTTATGACCTGGCGGCCTACGACAACTATTCCTACCAGACGGTCAACGGCATCACCATCGGGTATCTTTCCTACACCGAGAGCACCAACGGCCTGCCCACGCCGGAGGGCAGCGAGTACGGCATCGTCTACCTGAGCCAGACCGACGTGATCGAAAAGCAGATCGCCGACATGCGTCCCAACTGCGACGTGCTGGTGGTCAGCTGCCACTGGGGCGTGGAGGGCAGCCACACCGTCACCGACGGGCAGCGCCAGACCGCCCAGTGGCTGGCAGACCAGGGGGTGGACCTGATCATCGGCACCCACCCCCATGTGACCCAGACTGCCCAGTGGCTTTCGGCCGCCGACGGCACCGACGCTTTTGTGGCTTACTCGCTGGGCAACTTTATCAGCGCCCAGTCGGAGCCGGACAATATGATCGGCCTGATTTTGGACATCACCATGCAGAAAACCACCGCCCCCGACGGCACCGTAACGGTGGAGCTGCTGGACCCGAAGCTCCACCCCACCGTTACCCAGTACGAGAGCGGCTATGCCAACATCCGGGTCTATCTGTTTGAGGATTACACCGACGAGATGGGCGCCGCCCACGGTAATTTCAGCCTGAGCCGCGAGTACATCCAGAATGTATTGAATGAATCGGTGGACGCACAATTCCTGGCCGGCTGACGGCTGCCGGCCAGCCCCTATCCCAAAAACAAAGGAGGAAACCATGTACGGAGTTAGCAAGATCACCAGCGAGCAGAACATCATGCTCACCACCTTCCCCGGCGCGCAGTACAGCGCCAGAAGCCTGGCCGAGCACCTGGACGTGTTTGCCCGCGCCGGCATCGTAGTGGATATGATCTGCCAGAGCGCCCCCCGCGGGGAGGCGGTGGATTTCAGCTTTACCACCAGCTACGCAAACTTTGCCGCCGTGATGAAGGCGCTGCCTGAGGCAGCCAAGGTCCATCCGCCGCTGATCTCCGGCGGGTATTCCAAGATCAACCTGTTCGGGGAGGAGATGGTCACCAGCTGCGGCGTGGCGTCCCGCGCCCTGAGCGCCCTGGCCGGGGAGAACATTGAGATCGCGCTGATCACCACCAGCGACCTGGACATCTCGCTGCTGATCCGCCAGCAGGACGAGGACGCGGCGCTTGCCGCATTGACAAAGGCGTTCGGCCTGTAAGTTTCGGCGGGGATCCCCTGCACTTTAGGCACGCCCTGCCAGAAGGCGCCGCGCGCCCCATGCAGGCCAGCCTGCAATGCCGGGTCAAAGTGCGGGAAGGCTGACGCGATGACGAACGGAAGCCGGATAATTTGGGCTTTGCCAAAGCCGATCCCTGCCCAACCGCAGCCGCAGACCAAAAGCCAAACAGAAAAAGACGGCATACGTCCCTTTTGGGGGCGGTATGCCGTCTTTTTGTTTGGTACAGCGCGCTATTTCAGCTCCACCACAGTCACGCCGGTCTCGCCCTCGCCGTAGCGGCCCAGGCGGAAGCTCTTGACGTTTTTGTGGGTGCGCAGGTGTTTTTGGATGGCGGCGCGCAGCGCGCCGGTGCCCTTGCCGTGGATGATGGAAACGGTATTCTGGCCCCGCAGCACCGCATTGTCGATGAACTTGTCGGTCTCAGCCAGGGCCTCCTCCACGGTATAGCCCAGCAGGTTCAGCTCCATGCTGGCCCTGCGGTCGTGGTCCAGCTGCACGGTGGTGCGGGACCTTGCCGGCTGGCGCTGGGGCCGGGGCTTTTCCATCTTGTCCGGCGCGCGCAGGCCAGAAAGCGGCACCTTGGTTTTCATGATGCCGGCGCGCACCTCCACCATGCCGTCGCGCCCGGGGCGGGAAAGCACGGTGGCCAGCTGGTTCAGGTCGGCAATGACCACCTCCTGCCCCGGCTGGGCGTCCTTCAGCGGCACATACTCTTTTTTGGGCTGCGCGCCGCTCTCGGTGCGGGAAAGCAGCTTTTCGGTGTCTTTGCGGGCGATCTCGCGGGCGCGGATGGCGCGCTGGGCGGCGCTGGCTTTCTCGTCCTTCTGGATGCGGCGCAGCTCGTCGGTCAGGGCGTAGGCATCGTTCTGCACCTGCTGCACCAGGTCATGGGCCTGCTTGCGGGCGGCGTCCAGTTCGGCCTGGCCCTTGCGGATCAGCTCGTCGCGCTGGGTCTCGGCGCTGGCCAGGGCGTTTTCGGCCTGAGCGCGGGCCTGCTCGGCGTCGTCCTGGGCGGCTTTCAGCTGCAGTTTCAGATCATCCAGCTGGGCCAGTACGCTGTCCAGCCGCTTGTCGTCGCTGGACATATGGGCGCGGGCGGCGTCGATGATCTCCTCCGGGATGCCCAGCTTGGCGCTGATGAGGAAAGCATTGGACTTGCCCGGCACGCCCACGCTGAGCTTGTAGGTAGGGGCCAGGCTCTCCACGTCAAACTCGCAGCTGGCATTGACGACGCCGGGGGTCTCCAGCGCGTAGACCTTCAGCTCGGCATAGTGGGTGGTGGCCATCAGCAGCGCGCCCTGTTTGCGCAGCCGCTCCAGGATGCTGACCGCCAGCGCCGCGCCCTCGGCGGGGTCGGTGCCGGCGCCCAGCTCGTCCAGCAGCACCAGAGTGCCCCGGCGGGCCAGCTGCAAAATGCCGGTAATGCGCTTCATGTGGCCGGAGAAGGTGGACAGGCTCTGCTCGATGCTCTGCTCGTCGCCGATGTCCACCAGATACTCGGCAAAGCAACAGACGGCGCTGCTCTCGTGGGCGGGGATCAAAAAGCCGTGCTGCGCCATGGCGTTGAGCAGGCCGGCGGTTTTCAGCGATACCGTCTTGCCGCCGGTGTTGGGGCCGGTGATGACCAGCGTGTCGTATTCGTCGCCCAGGGTAATGTCCACCGGCACCACCTTTTTCTTGTCGATCAGCGGGTGGCGCGCCTTGTTCAGCTGAAAGCGCACCCCGTCGTTGACGGCGGGCAGAAAAGCGTTCTGCTCCACCGCAAGGCGCGCCTTTGCCAGCAGCAGGTCGATCTGAAGCATGGCCTCGTAGCTGTGGGAAAACTGCGGTTCCAGCTGGGCCACCTGCGAAGAGAAGGCGGACAGGATGCGGGTGATTTCCTCCTGCTCCTGGGCGCGCAGCTGCATGATGCGGGCGTTGGCCTCCACCACCGCGGTGGGTTCCACAAAGATGGTGGCGCCGGTGGAGGAAACGTCATGGATGACGCCGCCCACCTCGCCGCGGTACTCGGCGCGGACGGGCACGACGTAGCGGCCGTTGCGCAGCGAGACCACCGCATCCTGCAAAAACTTGTTGGTGGTGGAGTTCTTGATGATGTTATCCAGCTTGGTGCGGATGGAATCCTCGGTCTGGCGGATCTTGCGGCGCAGCTCCCGCAGCGTGGCGCTGGCGGTGTCGGCCATTTCCTCCGGCGAGAGGATGGACTCAGTGATCTGCCGCTCCAGCACAGGCTGGGGGCTGAGGGCGAAAAACAAATCGTCCACCGGCAGCACGTCGTGGTCAGAGACCCCGTACCACTTGCTTAACCCGTCAAAGTTGCGCAGGGTGGCGGCGACCTCCAGCAGCTCGCCCATCGAGAGGATGCCGCCCTTGACCGCATGGGCGGCGATGCGGCGGGCGTCCGACACCGCGCCGAACCGCGGGCTGCCGTTTTTGATCAGCAGCGAGTTGACCGCGTCGGTCTGGGCAAGGGCCCACCGCTCGTCCTCCGGGGTCTGGCAGGGCTGGATGGCCTGCATCATCTCTTTTGTCTCGCGGCAGGCGCACAGCTCGGTGGCGCGGGCAATGATCTTGTCCAGCTCCAATGTCGTTCGATATGAGATATCCATAAATTTTGTTTACTCCATGGCAAAGGGCAGCCGCAGCGGCCGGGCCGGCGCGCTTACAGTTCCCCCAGTGTTTTTAAGAAATCCAGGCTTTTCAGCCCCTGGCCCAGGTGGGCCAGCAGATACCGCTCGCTGACGGAACCCAGCCGTTTCAGGCTTTGGGGCGTCAGCGTAAAGGCAAACAGTTTTTTGTCCTCCGCCAGGCAGATATGCCGCAGCGCGTACAGCGCCCCTGCGTCCAGGTTGGGCGCCCGGTTGAGGCGCCGGGCACAGTCGGCGCAGAGCAGCGTGCCCTCGGCGGGGTCCAGATAAAAATCGCCGCCGTCGTATCTGCCGCAGGAGGCGCAGGCCAGCAGCTGGGGCATATAGCCGGACAGCGTCATGGCCCGCAGCTCGTAGATAACCTTGAGCTGGGGCAGCGGTCGCTTGCTCTCGCTGAGCATATACAGGCTGTTGAGCAGCAGGCGCAGATGCTCGGCCGACTCCGGCGGCGCGGGCGAAAGCGCCGCGGCCACCTCGGCCAGATACATGGCAAGCGCCATGCCCTCCACGCTTTGGGACAAGCCGTGGAAGCTGCGCTTGATCTGGGCCGAATCGACAAAATGGCTGGACCGCCCGGCGGTGATGACAAACTCGGAATAGCAGAACAGCCCGCAGGCGCTGAACAGCTTGTTTTTGGGCCGCAGGCTGCCGCGGGCCGAGGCCGACACCACGCCAAGGTCAGGAGTCAGCAGGGTCAGGATCTGGTCCGCCTCCCCCACTTTCACCTGGCGCAGCACAAGCCCCATTGTCGCTGTCTGCTGCATAGCTGTCCTCTCCCGGCAGCGCGTTGGCGGCGCGCTGCTGCATTTTATAGTCCAAATAGTACCAGATATCGCCGGTTTCGGCAAATCGTTTCCATTGTTCGTCCGGGCTGCCCGGTCCGTGCATCTCCGCCACCCCTTCCGCTTGTTGTGATACGACCCAGTGTAGCGCAGCCAGGCGGCAATGTTTGTCTGACTGGGGCGGCGGGAAAATTTTCCATCAACGCACGGCGGAGGGCGGCATTGCGCCGGCAGAATAAGCGGTCAGGGTTTGGCAAATCCCAAATTGTCCAGCTGGCGCTCGTTGTCGCGCCAGCCTTCCCGCACTTTGACCCAGCATTGCAGGTTGACCTTTGTTCCCAGCAGCTCCTCGCAGTCCAGGCGGGCGGCGGTGGCGATCTTTTTCAGCATCCGACCGCCTTTGCCGATCACCATGCCCTTGTGGCTCTTTTTTTCGCAGGTGATGGCCACCGTGATGTCGATCAGGTCCCTGTCGGGACGCTCCTTGAAAGAATCCACCGTCACGGCGATGCCGTGGGGCACCTCCTCCCGCAGGAAAAGCAGCGCCTTCTCCCGCACCAGCTCGGCCACCAGTTCCTTCTCCGGCAGGTCGGTGTAGGCGTCGTCGTCAAAATAGTGGGGGCCGGGGCTACCGTAAGGGGCCAGGACGTCAAACAGCGCGTCGCAACCGGTGCCGTCCATGGCCGAGAGGGTCAGCACCTTGTCAAAGACGCCGAACTCCTCCAGCTGGCGGCGGCGCGCCTCCAGCGCGGCAAAATCGGAGAGCAGGTCCACCTTGTTGATGATCCCCACGGCTGGGCCGGCCTTTTTCAGCGCCTCGACCATTTTCAGCTCCGACTCGGTAAAGTCGCCGGCAGGCTCAAACAGCATCAGCGTCACGTCCACGTCGGCCAGGCTGGCGGAGGCTGTCTGGGTCATGCGGGCGTCCAGCTTGTTGCGGGGCTTGTGGATGCCGGGGGTGTCCATCAAGACAAACTGCACCGGCCCCTTTGTCACAATGCCCATAATGCGGTTGCGGGTGGTCTGGGGCTTTTGGGTCACAATGGCGACCTTCTCCCCCACCAGACGGTTGGTCAGGCTGGATTTGCCCACATTGGGCCTGCCCACCAGCGCCACAAACACACTGCTGGTCCGGGCGGGCTCATTCGGTTTTGTCGTCATGGGGCAAACTCTCCTTTTTGGGTGCCCCGCCAAAGCGGAACACGAACAGATAGGTCAGGATCAGCGACCCGGCAAGAACGATCCAATTCAGCGGGCTGGCGGTCAGGTTCGACCACAGCCTTGCCAGGCGCTCCGGCTGCAGAAACAAAAAGCCGCCCACGCACAATGCGCCCACGGCGCTCATCAAAACGGCGCCGGCGGCCATGTCCTTGGCGGCGCCGGCGCTCCACCAGTGGGTGGTGTCCGGCTTGTCCACCGCACGCTCCACCGCCGAGTTCATCAGCTCGGCCTGGATGACACAGAACACCGCCAGCGATACCAGCGCAAAACCGCCCGCATCCAGCCCGGCCAGCGCCGACGCCGCATAAGCGTAGGCGGCCGCGCACAGATGGAAGCGGACGTTGCGTTCTTCCCGGATGGCAAGGCGGATGCCGTTGTAGGCATAGACGAAGCCCCGCCCAAAGCGTTTGAGTTCAGACTTCATCGCTGGTATACGAGACGGTACGCGGCAGGCCCAGCTGCACCAGGACGGCTTCCTCCTTCTCGCGCATGCGCACGGCCTCCAGGCCGCTGGCCTCGTGGTCATAGCCCAGCAGGTGCAGCATCGAGTGGACGGTCAGGTAGGCGACCTCCCGCTGGAGCGAATGCCCGTACAGCTCGGCCTGCTCCATGGCGCGCTCCATCGAGATGACGATGTCGCCCAAAATCTTGCAGCCGTTGTCCTCGTCGATGTCATAGACACCGTTTTCCCCCATGGGGAAGCTGAGCACATCGGTGGGCATGGGCTTGTTGCGGTATTGGGCGTTCAGCTCGGCAATGCGGGCGTTGTCCACAAACGTGACGCTGATCTCGGCCGAACCGTCAAATTTTTCGTATTCCAGCACGGCGTTGCAGCTGCGGCGGATCAAAATGCGCAGGCCGGACGGGATCTTGACCGTGTTCTGGGAGTTGGTGATCAAAACCTTGTTGGACATAGGGGCACTTCCTCCATTCTGGCGGCCGGTGCAGCCGCCGTCAATTTTCTGTATCCTGCTCCGGCTGCACCGCCTCTGCGGGGCCGGATCGTTCTGTTTTCTGCCCACGGCGGGCGGCGGCCCGGTCGTAGGCTTTGATAATCTGCTGCACCAGACGGTGGCGGACCACGTCTTTCTCGGTAAAATACACCTGGGCAATGCCGTCAATGCCCCGCAGCACCCGCAAAGCATCCACCAGGCCGCTGCGGCTCTTGTCCGGCAGGTCGATCTGGGTCACGTCGCCGGTGACGACCACCTTGCTGCCGGCGCCCATGCGGGTCAAAAACATCTTCATCTGTTCGGGGCTGGTGTTCTGGGCTTCGTCCAGGATGATAAAGGCGTCGTCCAGCGTGCGGCCGCGCATGTAGGCCAGCGGCGCAACCTCGATCATCTGCTTTTCGGTCAGCTTCTGGAAGGTCTCGGCGCCCAAAAGGTCAAACAGACCGTCGTACAGCGGGCGCAGATACGGGTCCACCTTGGTCTGCAGGTCGCCGGGCAGAAAGCCCAGCTTCTCGCCCGCTTCCACCGCGGGCCGGGTCAGGATGATGCGGCTGACCTCCTTGCTCTTGAACGCCTTGACCGCCATGGCGACCGCCAGGTAGGTCTTGCCGGTACCGGCAGGCCCCACGCCGAAGGTGATGGCATGGCTGCGGATGGCAGCCAGGTACTCTTTCTGGCCGAGGGTCTTGGGATGGATGGGCTTGCCCTTGGCGGTGACGGCGACAAAATCGTCGTTCAGCTCCTTCAGGCGTTTTTCCTCGCCGCCGCGGGCCAGGCTGATGCAGTAGCGCACCGTCTGTTCCTCCAGCGGGGTATGGTTCTGCAAAAGCATCGCCATGCCGTCCACCGCGTGGATGGCGGCGTCCACGTCCTCCGGTTCGCCGGTAAACTTTAGCGTCGAGCCGCGGCAGACCGCCGTGACATGGAAAGCCTGCTCCAGCAGGCGGATATTCTCGTCCCGATTGCCGAAAATGGCGGCGGCCAGCTCGATGCTGTCCAGTTCGATCCCTTTTTCCAACAGGCAGACAACCTCCAAATATAGACATTACTATCTGAATTATAGCACAATTCTTGGCAAAAGAAACTGTGAATGTTGCACAAAATTTTATAGGGCGTTGTTGTCATGCCTGCGGCGAGGGCGTTTCGGCCAGCGGCTGCATCGCACCGGGGCGGGCAATGTCGGCCCGGAACACAAACTCGGCGCTGCAGTACACCCCGCCGTCCCGCTGCACGCAGGCAAAGCTTTGCTGCTCGATCTCGGCGTCGGGATATTCCGCCAGCAGCTGCTGCACACAGCTGCGCTTTGCCAGGGCCTCGGCGGCAGCCGGCGTGTAGGTCAGCTCCCGGTCGGTGCGCTCCATCTCCCACCGGATGTACAGGCAGCCGGGCAGGGCCAGCTGCCCCAGCGCAAGGGGCTGCCAGCTCTCGCTCCGGTCGGCCTCGACAAAGGCGGCCTGGGATTCCTCCAGCGGCAGAGCGGCCCCCGGCAGATACAGGGTGCGCTGCATGGCGCTGCGCCCGGTCAGGATGCTGACGGTCTGGCGCAGCGGCTGCAGGGCGGTAAAGCTCCGCTGAACGCGGCCGGTCACGCTTCCGGAGGCAGACTGGTATACCGGGTCGCCGTTGCGGTCGGCCCGCTGGGCGTTGGCCAGCAGCTGCCCCTTTGCCACATACTGCCCCGGCGCCGCCTGGGCAAAGCCGCTTTCCACCCGGACGGCCAGCACCTGGGCGTTGTCGCTGGCGTACAGGGCGGTCTCCGGCGTTGCGGTGCGGATCGACTGCCGCTCCATGGCGGTGGTCTCCACAAACAGGCAGCCGCCGGCAAAGTTCAATCCCACCCAGCCGAACAGCTCCGGCTGGGCGGCCAGCTGCTGCCGGGCGGTCTGCAGCAGCTCCTCCGAAACGCGGGTACCTTCCCGGATGCCGGCCCCGTCCAAAATCTGCCGCACCTGCCCGGCCCGGGCGGCATCCAGCGCGCCGAAATCGATGGTCCAGACAAAGCCGGAGAGAAACCGCACCAGCACCACAAACAAAAGCGCGCCCACCCAGACGCCGGGCCTTTGCCACAGCCGTTCCGCCAGCCGGCCCGGCCCGGTGCGCCGAAAAACCCGCAGCTGCAGGCCGCTGCGCTCCGCCAGCTGCCGCAGGCGGGCCAGATCCCGCCCGGCCGCCGCGGCGCTGTAGCCGCTTTGCCCGACGCAGCGGACGCGGCGCAGCCGCACGCCGGCCGCCGCCGCATCGCTCAAAAAGCGTCGGGCGTCCGGTCCTTCCACCAGAATGCGCAGCCGGTCGGCAGCCCAAAAGCGGCGTTCAGCCATTTGGCACACCCCATTTCCGGGTAAAGTCGATGCGCGTCACCCGGCCGGTCACGCTCAGCCGTTTGCCGGCCAGCGATTCTATCCCCAGGTCTGCGCCATACAATGTAATAACCGACCGCCCCATATCCAGGCAGATGCGTTCGGGTGTGAACTCCAGCACGCGGCGGCAGCCGTCCGTCAGCACAGAGCCGCCGCGGATCTCCAGTTCCGGCAGGCGGTAAAAGGCGTCGTCCGGCTGGCCGAACAGCGATTTCAGGCCGGGCCGGGGCGGCTTGGCAGGCCGCGCGGCCCGCGGGCGGTATCGTTTCATGGCGGCGCCCCCTTTGCTGTGCCCGGCAGGATCGCACGATATACCCCAAATATATAGCACAGGAGGCCCAGTTATGATAAACCGTTTTGTCCGTCGCCTTGTCCTGCCCGCCGCGGCGGCCTGCACGCTGGCATTGCTCTGCCGCCCGCAGGCGGCGGCCGAAGGGTTTGCCTCCGGGCTGCTGCTGTGTACCCGCAGCCTGCTGCCGGCGCTGTTCCCGTTCTTTGTGGTCAGCGCCCTTTTGACGGCCGCACCGGGGGCGGAGCTGCTGGCCCGGCCGCTGCGCCCGCTGTCGAGGGCCTGCGGGCTGACCGGTGCCGACGCGGCGCTGATGCTGCTGCTGTCCTGGCTGGGCGGGTATGCGGTCTGCGCCCGGCTGGCCGGCGATGCGGTGCATGCCGGCCGCATGGACCGGGTCCAGGCGCAGCGTTTTTGGATCGTCGGCTGCTGTTCCGGCCCCGGTTTTGTCATCGGCTGCGTGGGCGGGCTGATGCTGGGCTCCGTGCGGCTGGGCGCGCTGCTGTACGGGCTGCAGCTGGCGGCCAATTTTGGCGCCGCCACGGTCTTGAGCCTTGCCGGGCTGCTGCCCCGGACTGGCAGGCATACACAGGCCTGTCCGCCGGCCGGCGGACAGGGTGACGCGGCTGGGCCGCCGCTGTCGCTGCCGGGGGCCATTGGCAACGCGGTGGACAGCAGCCTGACGGTGTGCGGGTGCGTGCTGTTTTTCCGGGTGATGGGCGCTGTGGCCGAGAGTTTCCTGCCCGAGGACGCGGCGGCCGCGGCCGTGCTGCGCGGCCTGCTGGAGGTCACCGCAGGCTGCGACGCCTTTGCCGCCATGGGCGGCGGCGCGGCGCTGCGGGGCGTCTGCCTTTGTCTGAGCCTGCTGGGGCTTTCGGTCTTTGTGCAGCTGCGGGCGCTGGCAAAACTGCCGCTGAGCCCCCTGCTTCTCTCCCGCGGGGTGCACGCGGTGGTTTTGCAGGGGCTGGTCCGGCTGTGCGCGCCGGCGCTGCCGGGCGAATGGGCGGCGTACAGCTCGTTGTCCCGGCGGGTGGTGACTGCCGCGCGGATGCCCCCGGACGCCGCGTTTCTGCTGCTATGCTTCCTGTGCGCCGCGCTTTACAAAGCGGGCAGAAAACTTTATAATATGCGTTGAGAGCAGCCCCGGCGCGGCGGCTGCGCGGAGGTGAAGCGAGATGTTCAAAAAAAAGCTGTACGGAAGTAAAATCGCCCCCGCCTGCTCATACTGTAAATACGGCGCACAGGCTGCCGACCGCAAGATGATCTACTGCCGCAGCCGCGGCGTTGTCTCGCCCTATTACAGCTGCCGCCGGTTCCAGTACGACCCGCTGATGCGGGTGCCCCGCCGCCGGGAACTGCCCCAGCTGGACCCGAAGGATTTCGTTTTGGACTGACCCCGCTATGCTGCCGGGAGAAGGAAACTGGAGAGTTATGAAAAAGCCCCGCAAGAAGATTTCCCTGCATGCCGAGATCAATACCGCCGTTCAGAACAAGCGTCTTGTGATGACGGTGTATTTTCTTTTGCGCCTTTCGGTGATTCTGGTGATGATCGCCCAGGTGTTCAACCGCAATTTTGAAAATGTGTTCCTCTGCGTGCTGACGCTGATCCTGTTCACCGTGCCGACCATCCTGGAGCGCCGCCTCAAGATCGACATCCCCAATACGCTGGAGATCATCATCCTGCTGTTCATCTACGCGGCCGAAATTCTGGGCGAGATCCAGGCGTTCTATGTCTATATCCCCAACTGGGACACCATGCTGCACACGATGAACGGCTTTCTCTGCGCGGCCATCGGGTTTTCGCTGCTGGATATCCTGAACCGCAACGAGAAGGTCAAGTTCTCGCTCTCGCCGCTGTACCTGGCCATTGTGGCCTTCTGCTTTTCCATGACGGTGGGCGTGCTATGGGAGTTCTTTGAGGCCGGCATGGACTACTTTTTCCTTTTGGATATGCAGAAGGATACCGTCGTCAACAGCATCGGCAGCGTTATGCTGGACCCCACCGGCGGCAACAAGGTGGTGCTTGTGCAGGACATCGTCGACGTGATCGTGGTGCAGGCGGACGGGACCCGGACGGCGCTGGGCCTGGGCGGATACCTGGATACCGGCCTGTGGGATACCATGGAGGACCTGGGCGTCAACTTTATCGGTGCGCTGGCCTTCTCGGTCATTGGTTACTTTTATGTGCGCAGCCGCGGCAAGGGCCGCTTTGCCAGCCGCTTTATCCCGGTCATCGTCCCGGACAAAACACAGCCTGCCGCTCAGGCGCAGACCGGCCAGACCGCAGACGCTGCCTTGCAGCCGGAAAGCCCTCAGGGCCCGGTTTGACAGTGCGCCGGCGCTGCCGGAGGGGGCTTTTGACAATTTTTGCGGGCGGAGAGCCGGTTTGGGGCTTGACTTCCTGCAAAAATACGGTATACTATATTTTGCTGTGCCCACGGTCAGCGGCAGGCACAGCAAAATGCTAGAATAGCTCAGCCGGTAGAGCAGCTGATTCGTAATCAGCAGGTCGCGTGTTCGAGTCACGTTTCTAGCTCCAAAAAAGCCACAGTATCACGTCGATTTGACTGGATACTGTGGCTTTGTTTTTGTCTTTTCTTGATTTTTGACTACTTTTTGACTACTTTTCCATAAATAGCAACAGCCCCCAACCCGTCGGAAATCCCGACAAGTTGGGGGCCTCTCTGTGTATTACTGGCTATCGTCCGCGCTGTCCGGGATGCCGTCGCCGTCGGCGTCGGGCAACTCCGGCAGGCCGGCCACGCTGGTCAGCAGGGACAGCACACCGGCCAGCACCGCGGCGCTGCCAACCATGACCCAGTTGACGTCACCGAGCACGGCGGCGGTGCCGATGGTGGCGACGGCGGTCTGGGCCACCGTCTTGACGGCACGGATGCCGGCCGCGTGCAGCCAGGCGAGAATTTTCGTTTTGTCCATAGTCGTTTACTCCTCCTGTCTATTATTCGTGTTCGTGGCCGCTGCGGATCGGCAGGCGCCGGCAGCGGTCCACAATATCGTTGACGCTCTTGTCGCCATCGCCCAGGCGGACGTAGGCGTCGTTTTGGTGTTCCATCGTTTCCAGCGCAAAGGGCGGGATCGCGCCCTCCTCCAGGTAGGTTAGGCCGTCGTCGATGATCTGGCCCCGCAGCAGGCTCTTCACGCCGTCCACCAGCGCGGCCTGCTGTTTCTGGTCGGCGGCGTCTTTTTCCTTGGCCCGTTTGGCCGCCGCCCGCAGCTTGCCGGCCAGGTAGCCGCAGACAGCCCCCAGCAGCGGCACCAGGGCGGCAGAAAGCTGCGCGATGATGTCGTTGTCCATTGGCATCACCCCCGCATTACACCATCGTCGCAACGCCGCCGGCGGCGTCCGCCATCTCCGTCAGGGTCTTGATATCCCCGGCAGATGCGGGCAGGGTCTCCACCGTCACGTCCGGGGCAAGCCCAAGGTCGGCGGCCTTGCGGATGATCTCGGCAGCCTTGTCAGCGTCTGCGCCGGGCAGCGAGATACTCAGCTTGTGCAGCTCCGGCGTTGCCGGCTGTTCCTCCGCAGGCGCGCCAGTACTGGCAATGTAGTGGTGATAGTCGCGGTTGAGGTCGACTTTGCCGCTGATGCCCGGCACGGTGCCGCTGCTGGTGTACTGCCAGATGTGGTAATCTCCGGTGTAGCCCGGGCTGCTGCGGTAGTCAGCCACCCACAGCGGATAATCCGCCAACACTTCCGGGCACAGATAGCTGTTGATGTAGTTGGTGTAGCTGTACCAGCCGGGCACAAATCCCTTCTGGTCGATGATATCCATGTACCGCTTCACCAGCTGGGTCAGCGCGGCCTTGCCGATGCCGGTCAGGCTCTTGTCCTCCACGTCCACAAAGACGGGATACTCGAAGGTCTTGCCTTTCAACGCCGGCAGGATGGTCAGAATCTCGTCGTTCTGCTCGGCTTCGGTCTCGGCATAGGCGTAGATGTACGCACCCACCGCGATGCCCGCAGCCTTTGCGCCGGCGTAGTTCTGCTCAAAGTACGGGTCGATGTACGGGCCACCGCTGTTCTGGCTGCCGGCGCGGATGATAGCGAATTTCACGCCGCTGGCCGCCACCTGCGCCCAGTCGATGTCGCCCTGATACCTGGACACGTCGATGCCGTAGACATACTCCCGGCTGTTCTCAGCCGGGCGGACAACACTGGTGAAGTTCCCCAGCCGCACGCTGTCGCTTGCCACCTCGAAGTCACTGTCCAGCCAGTTCAGCGGATCGTACCGCGTACCGGCCAGCCGGACTTCAAAGTGCAGATGCGGGCCGGTGGAGTTGCCGGTATTGCCGCTGTAGCCAATCAGCTCACCCTCCTTGACCGCCTGGCCGTACTTGACCTTGCTCTCCTTCAGGTGGGCATACAGCGTCTGCAATTTGCCGCCGTTATAGTCGGCGTGGCGGATGCGCACCAGGTTGCCGTAGCTCTGGTCGCCGCTGGTGCTGCGGCCGTCCCAGGTCTGCACCCAGTCCACCGTGCCGTCCTCGGCCGCACAGACCGGCGTGCCCACGGCCGCCCGCAGGTCGATGGCCCGGTGCAGCTTCCCGTCGCTGTAATACCAGCCGGCGGTGATGGTATGCGTGGCCAGCGGCCAGGTGAATAGCACTTCGTTTGTTTTCAGTCTCATTGCAGTTCCTCCTTTTCAAAACTTGATTCCCCACACCTGTACAGGAATACAGGCTCCATCATCTGCTGCATGATTACCCCAGTTATAGTACTGCCCGCGGCCCTGCGCTATAATCGCACCGCTTGCAACCGATACTTCTCTGGCGGAAATTTCGGGGCCATAACTAGAAGTCATACCAACCGCATACAACATGCAAGTTGTATATGGCTCGTTATTGAGTTCAACGATCTGCATTGGCGAATAGAAATCATCGCTTGCACGATGCCTCGAAACAATCCCTATCGCATCATAACCGGCAGCATTGAATACAATTGTCTCTCCCGGATTTAACGTCGTAACAGACGTATTGTTATATAGCAACGTAAGCTCTCCGCCGCCACTTGCCCCCGCTGGCTGTGCGCCGATGGCCTCCGGCGTGATGGTGATCGTTCTGGCAATGCTGCCGTCGTAAGCGGTCAGACTGCCTGCGCTCCCTAGCCTGATGCCCAAAGATTGCGGGTTAGGGAGTTCTGTGGGGATATCGCTGGTTTGCGCGTAACCGTTCAAATCAGCGGGTTGCACAGCAGAATCCGCAAGTGCGCCTTGTGCGGCTGTGGCTGCGCCTACATCTGCCGCCGACAATGTGATACTTGTGCCGCGCTTCCCGTTTACCTGTTGTACCGCGCTGTCCGCCTTTTGCCCCTGCGCAGCGGTAGCAAAATCCGCCGGGTCAAAATCGGCGATCTGCTCCGCACGCCCGGCGGCGTCCTCTGCTGCGCTCGCGCTTGCAGCGGCCTGTGCGGCCGCTTGCTGTGCCGCCTGGGCATTGGACGGTGCTGCCTGGATGGCGCTCAGGTTTTCCTCGATCAGTGACGCAGCCTGCTGCGCGGTGCTGGCGCTGGATGCTGCATTGCTCGCAGCTGCTTCAGCGTCGGATTTGCTCTGGCTGGCGGCTGCAGCCGCCTGTTGCGCTGCGGCGGCATTTTGCTGTACAGAATCCTCACTGTCCGCCGCTGCGGATGCAGATTGCGCTGCCGCAGATGCACTTCCTGACGCCTGCGTGGCGCTTTGTGCCGCAGCACTGGCGCTGGATGACGCCTGTTCCACATCGCCCTCAATGCTTGCGGCGCTAGCAGCGGCCTGCCGGGCGCTCTCGGCTGCAGCATCTGCTCGTCCGGATGCATCAGCCGCAGATTCGGCGGCTTGTCCGGCAGACGTACTTGCCTGGCTGGCGCTGCCGCTGGCTGCGCTGGCATAGCCCTGGGCGCTGGACGCGCTCTGGGCCGCCTGCTGCGCCGCGCTCTGGGCCTGTTCGACTTTGGCATCAACACCGGCGGCGTCCCTCAGCGCCTCGTCCAACTCGGGTCCTGTCAGTGTACTGGTGTACTGGGTCTCAGCCATTGGGCTCATCCTTTCCCGCGGGCGGCGAAACCTCCGCCGCCTCTTCCTGTTCCAACTTGTCCTGCACGGCTCGCAGCAGATTAAGTACTTGCAGCTCTACCATGCGCAGCGGCAATCCACTGCCGTTGACCGCTGCCAGCAAGGCTCTGTCCAGTGCGCGGCTTGCCTGGTTCAGCGTCCGCTTTGGCTGTTCAGGTGTGTGTGCTTTCATTGGTGTTCACCTCCCCAAACTCCGGCCGTGGCTGCTCGTCGCCGCCGGGGGCATACAGTACGCCGCACAACAGCAGCACTGCGGCAAGTACGATGGCCACGACCTGGCAGCCTCTCATGCATCCAGCCGCGACTTGGCGGCGTCCATCAGCGTCTGCACAGCGGCCTGCGCGTCGGCGTCAAGGGCCACAAACGCGCCGGTATTGTGGCGGCTGACGATGTTCCCCGCGTCATCCAGTTCGCTGTATGTGTAGGCCACGCGGGTGCCTTCCTGGGTCTGCATAGCGGTAATGCTCGTGATGATCTTCATGCGATGTCTGCCTCCTTGTAGTAGTCATGCCCGGCATTTTTTATGCCAGGCCCAGGCGCTTGAAAAATTCCTCTTCCTCCGGCGTGAACCGGTTGACCGTGCCGATCAGGTCGGCGTTTTCGCGGGCGAACTCCCGCTCCGCTTTGTCCAGCTTTTTGCCCTTTGCCCGCTTGCTGCGGATGTTCACTACCTGGGCAAACAGCCCTTCGCCGATGTTCTGGAACGCGCCGATAAAATCCCACCAGTGCAGGTACTCGCAGCGGCGGCAGCTGTACCCCAGCACCTTGTCCACGGCAGGGGCGATCAGCTGCACGTCGGTGTCCCAGTGCACCAGCTCCGGGCGGTGCGGCTGGTCCTGCTGCACCGGCTGCCCCAGGTTGATAAAGACCATCGCCTGCCGCAGCGCCTCGTTGGCGTCGGGCAGGCGATGCCAGTCCGGGTAGAAGATCTGCAAAAAAGCCAGGCAGCGGGCCTGCTCCGGCAGTTGGGCGTCCTGCAGCGCGGCAAGGGCGTCCAGCACGGCGCGGAAGTCGCTGCGCACCGCAAACCTCTGCCCCGCCACCTCCAGCTCGATGGGCAGGTCCCAACCGGTCACGGCGTTCCGGCAGGCGCGGCCGCCTGTCCGGGCGCCAGGCCGCGGGCGGTGCCCTGATAGGGCGCGGTGTGGTCCGCCATGCGGGTCCGGGCATTCTCTGCGGCAGCCTTGAGGGAAGTCTCGATGATGGGGTAGACCCCGTCCATCACGTTCTCCAGCAGCATACGGCCGTTTTCGGTCATGGCGAAAGCGGACGCCCCGCCAAAGAACACCTGGCTGACCGGCGCGCCGAAGGCATAGTCAAGCGCCTGCTTGATGGCGTCGCTGGCTTCCATCAATACCGGCCACTGGTCGATCTCCGGCGTGCCGGCAGCGGCCAGCGCGTCGATCTTCTGCTTATAGGACCCGATTTTCTGCGCCGCCTGCTGCCAGCGCCCCGCAAAGCCGGGGTCTGCGGGGTTGAACCGCACCACGCCGGCCACATTGCCGTCGGGGTCCCGCACCTCGTAGGTCTTGACGCCAAGGTCAAGCGTGATCTGCTCTGCCATGCGTTATCCCCTCCCTGTTATTCCTCGTCGGCGGGAGTGAAGGTCGCGGTAGCCAGGCCGCCGCCCGTCCCCGGCGTGATGGTCGCGGTGCCGGCGGTGCGGTCGCCGGACAGGTACAGGTCAAAGGGCATGCCCACATAGCTCGACCCACCCAGGCTCTGGGGCACGATGGTGCAGTTGTCGTAGGTGTCGGCCTCAAAGGGGCCGGCGCCGGTGTCCGACAGGAACGCATAGACCTGCAGCACCTTGAAGGTGGAAAGCTCGCTGGTCGCGCCGCGGCGCTCGATGTCCACCAGCTTGGCGTTGAGCTTCTGGCCGGCACGCAGCGTGTTGGGGTCCATGGTGATCTGCGGCATGGCGGCCGCCACATCGGTGTCCACCTTGCCCAGGATGTCGGTGGTCTGGCTGGCGTCGTGGTTATACTCGACGCTGGCATCCTCCACGCTGCGGCCCTGCAGCTCCCACTCCGGGGAGCTGCCCCCGCTGGACGATACGTCCACAAAGGTCATCAGCAGCTTGCGCTCGACCTTCTGGTTTGCCTTGCCGCCCTCGACGGCGATGGGCTTGAAAGTGTCAGGCATTTACATTTCCTCCATTTCGATTCTGATCTGCAGCTGATACCGGGCAGTGCCGGCGTCGGCCTGGTTGATGACGCCCGCGTTGGACGCCTCGATGCGGGTCACCTCGTACCCGGCCACTTCGGGGTAGTTGTGCATCCGCTCCTGGGCCCGTATCCAGGCGGACAGCCGCTCAAAGTAATCCGCCGCGCTGACGTTCGGGGCAACGGCCGCCCCGAAGGACAGCCGCGCCTCAAACGTCAGGTTCCAGGTGGCCAGGTCGCAGCCCAGCACGTCGGCGCGGTGGCTGTCGCCGGCGGAACGGATGGTGTACTCGGTGGAGCCGGCGCCGATATATCCGGCGTTGAACTTGTTGTTCTTGTCGATCAGCGGACACTCACTGCGCAGCCAGGCGCGGGTGGCGACCACAATGCCGTTCTCGCTCACTTTGCCTTCCCTCCCGCGGCCGCTGCCGCTTCCTGTACGATGTCGTCTTTGTGCTCGGCCTTCATCCGCTCGAACCAGTAGGCGCCCCGCTCCGGCGCGCCGCGGTAGGTCAGCGGGCGGCCGGTGGGGTGTTTCTTCTTGCCTTTGGGTGAGCGGAACCCGGCCAGCTCGCCACCTTCAAAGATCGGGAAGTTCGGGCCGTAGATCTCGCCATAGTAGAGATAGCGGGCATAGGGTGTTGCGTAGACGATCAGCCCCTGCCCGATGGCCGAGGCTTGCAGCGCGCTGCGGATCAGGTATCCGGTATCAAACGGCACCTTGGGCGCGCAGTAGCGCAGAACCGCCTCGTCCACGACCTTCTGCACCCGCCCGCCGGGGGTCAGGCCGCGTTTTGCCAGGATGACATTTAAGTCGTCCAGCTCCAGACGGGCGTCAAATTTGAAATCAACAGACATTTACTGCGCCTCTACATACCAGTGCGGAGCGGGTTTGCCGCGGTTGTCATGCACGGCGGTGACAGTGGCGGTCACACCGCCGCAGGTGATCTTGTCGCCGCGAGCGATGACCGGCTCAGCGCCGCCGGCGGCCGCTTCCGGGATGCGGCACTTATACAGGCTGGCAGACTGCAGCCCCTCGCTGGTCACGGCGGCTTTGGTCTGGCCGTACCAGCTGCAGCCCGCAAAGGTCTGAACCTGCTCCACGTCTTTGTCGTTGTCACCGTCATAGGTCAGGTGGGTGACGGTCACGGTCTTGTCACAGCCAAACACCTCCCCACCTCCCTCAGACATAGGCATACCCGGCCACCGCCAGCAGGTTGACCGGCTGGGTCAGGTAGCGTCCCAGCAGGCCGCGCAGCGCAGCTTTGCTTTCGGCGGCGGTGGCGCGGGTCTCGCTGTATCCATCGTTGGTAAAGGACTGCACGCCGCCGGTCTGACCGGCGTTGAAGGCCCCGGCCGCCAGGCTGTCCACCAGTGCGCACTCGCAGTCGGCCAGCGGCTCGGCCATGGAATCGGGCGCATCCCGCGCCCGGCCCATGGTGGCGGCGTCAATGAGATACCCCGCCTGTTTGGCCAGGATGTTGTACCGGTCCTCCGGCAGCGTGCCGCCGTTGGCCAGGTACTGGTCATAGCTGCTGTACATAGCCCGCCTCCGATCAGCCGGCGGCCACCTTGCGCACGCGGGTCAGCACGGCGTTGGTGACCTTGTAGCCGGTGTTCATCTCCACCTGCGCCTTGGAGCCGATGAAGTTCTCGCTGTCCACGATGCGGGCCGCCTCAAAGTTGGTGATCACGCTCAGCGTTTCGTGGTAGTACATGACGTACTGCACGGTGGAGCAGTCCACCGTCTTGAGGGTGCCGGTGCTGTCGTAGTATTTGATGCTGCCGGTCAGGCCGTTGGCCTCCACAAAGGTCATGCCCAGCCAGACGCCCACGTTGCCCTCGTCGGCAATGCGGTCGTTGCGGGTGGGGGTGAACTCCTTGCCGGCGGCCAGCAGTACCTGGGCGTAGAAGTCCGGGCTGCACATGACCACGTTGGCGCGGCCCTTGGCCTTGACGATCTCGGCGCGGGTCTTGACGATGTCGTCCTTGACGTCGGTGATGGCGGTGGTCAGGGTGGCCGCGGTGCCCTCCTGCACCAGGCAGCCAAGGCCGGACTGCATCCAGCCCTCGCGGCATTCCTGGGTGGCAGTGGACAGGGCTTCCTCGCCCAGGGCAAAGTCAACGGCGGCCGCCTGCACGCCGTACAGCTTGTAGCTGCGCTGGAAGTTGTTGTTCAGCTGGATGGGGATCAGCGTGTCGGCCACGGCGGTGTCGGTGAAGTCGCGGCCGGGGGTGCCGGGCGCCACGGCGCTGGTGGTGATCTTGTGGACATAGATCTGGCCGGCAGGGCCGGTCTCGTACTTGTCGGTGCAGGTCACGCCGGGCACCAGCACGGGGTTGTAGTAGAGGTTGGGTTCCAGAATGCCGGAATACTTTTCATCCACATTCAGCTGGTTGTACTTGATCGCCATGTGTTATTCTCCTTTCGGGTGGTAGAAGGGGTTGTGTTTGTACTTGTCGTCCACATAGGCCTGGCCGGTCTTGGCGGGGGCGCGGCC
>HBJMC02800__coassemble_128_pt1 | contig 52334 bp, 41 predicted proteins | sample HBJMC02800__metabat2_low_PE_013 | metagenome-assembled genome bin HBJMC02800 | reverse complement strand
GACCTCTTTTTCTGACCCCCAGCCCCCTCGGCCCGCATCTGCCGCCGAGGGGGCTGCCCTTTTTGCCCCCAACGCCTCCCCTGCAAAGGGGGACTGTCAATCGGCTGCCCCCCCCAAAAGCCTCCCCTGCAAGGGGAGGTGTCGCCGCAGGCGACGGAGGGGTGCCGCACCTTGCCTCGCCAATACCCTTCCGGTCTGCCACACTCCCCCGCCCCCCTGCGTAGGGGCCGATGCTTGCATCGGCCCGCAAAATTCGCTCTACCGCAGGGCCCACGGGCCGTTGCGGGCACTGCCTCCCCAAAGCCTCCCCTGCAAGGGGAGGTGTCGCCGCAGGCGACGGAGGGGTACCGCACCTTGCCCCGCCAATACCCTTCCGGTCTGCCACACTCCCCCGCTCCCCTGCGTAGGGGCCGATGCTCGCATCGGCCCGCCGTCGGACCTGGCGGACAACTGCCGCTTCCGCATCACCGCCCGCTTGCGGGTGCTTTGTAGGGCGGGCGATTTCGCCCGCCGCAGAGCCTGGCGCCGCCGCAAGGTTTGCGGGACGATGCCAGCATCGTCCCCTACGGATACGGGGCAAGCGCCTGCCGGACCTTGCCGGATACCTCCGCCGCCAACTGGCAACGCCCCCCGTCTGCGCCTTGCGGCGCATCCACCTCCCCTTGCAGGGGAGGCTGTCAATCGGCTGCCCCCCCAAAAGCCTCTCCTGCAAGGGGAGGTGTCGCCGCAGGCGACGGAGGGGTGCCGCACCTTGCCCCGCCAATATCCTTCCGGTCTGCCACACTCCCCCGGCTCCCTGCGTAGGGGCCGATGCTCGCATCGGCCCGCCGCCAAGCCTGGCGGTTGGCTGCCGCTTCCGCGTCGTCGCCCGTTCCCGCCCGTAATGTAGGGCGGGCGATTTCGCCCGCCGCAGAGCCTGGCGCCGCCGCAAGGTTTGCGGGACGATGCCAGCATCGTCCCCTACGGATACGGGGCAAGCGCCTGCCGGACCTTGCCGGATACCTCCGCCGCCAACTGGCAACGCCCCCCGTCTGCGCCTTGCGGCGCATCCACCTCCCCTTGCAGGGGAGGCTGTCAATCGGCTGCCGCCCCAAAAGCCTCCCCTGCAAGGGGGGCTGTCGGCGTCAGCCGACTGAGGGGTGCGGCACATGACCTTGCCAATACCCTTCCGAGCTGCCTCAATCCTCCCCGGCCTTGCGGTGCAGCACTTACACCAAACCACAGCGTCAACCCTATGCAAACCTCCCGGCGGGCGTGAACGCCCGCTCTACAATGCAAGACAAACGGGCGGCATAACCGGGGGGCAGGTGGATGACAGTCGTGGAGTGTCCCCCCCGCGTAGGGGCCGATGCTTGCATCGGCCCGCCGGCGGACCTGGCGGACAACTGCCTCTTCCGTATCGCCGCCCATTCCCAACCACAACGTAGGGCGGGCGTTCACGCCCGCCGCTTGAGGTTTCCGGCGCCGCAGGGCCTTCCGGGCGAGATGCCTGCCTGGCTCCGCCATGTTCCCATCGTCACCCGCACTCCCGCGCCCCAGCTCCTTCCAAAAAATCCCCTCTCTATTTGTGCAACTCTCCAATTTTTGCCCTCCCGCCCTTTTTTGCCGTCAGGACGATTGACTTTTTCAAGTTAATTTATTATTCTATTTAATAAATAAACCGTTTCTTTTCTCCTCCATCTCTTCACCGAAAGGAGCCCACCTATGGACCTCTACAAAGACCCTTCCCGCCCGGTATCCGAACGTGTCGAGGACCTTCTCTCCCGCATGACCCTGGAGGAAAAGGCCGCCCAGCTCTGCGGCGACCTGCCCGCCTCCTTCATCGCGGACGGCAAGGTCAGCCTGGACGCGCTGCGCCAAAAGTTCCCCCACGGCCACGGCCGCTTTACCCAGTACTCGATGGTTGGCATCGTGGACCCGCAGCAGATCGCCCGCATCTCCAACGAGGTCCAGCGTTATTTTGTCGAGGAGACCCGCCTGGGCATCCCCGTCGCTCTCCAGACTGAAAACCTCTGCGGATACCCCGCCGCCGGCGGCACGCTGTTCCCGGCGCAGATCAACGTGGGCGCCACCTGGCAGCCGGAGCTGGCCGGGCAGATGGCCGCCGTCATCGGGCAGGAAAGCCGCGCCGTGGGCATCAACTCGGCCATGAGCCCGGTCATCGACGTCAGCCGCGACCCCCGCTGGGGCCGCACCTATGAGACCTACGGTGAGGACCCCTACCTCATCAGCCGCATGGGCGTCGAGTACGTCAAGGGCATGCAGGGCGCGGACAAAGAAGGCGTGGCCTGCATCGCCAAGCATTTCCTGGGTTATGCCGAGAGCCAGTCCGGCCTGAACTGCGCCGTGAGCCGCATCAACGACCGCGAACTGTACGAGGTGTTCGCCACCCCGTTCGAGGCCGCCGCCAACGAGGCCGACGTCTCCGGCATGATGGCCAACTACGGCGAGATCGACGGCATCTGCGTGGGCGCCAACCCCAAATACGCCCGCACCCTGCTGCGCGACACCATGAAATTCCGCGGCATGCTCACCTCGGACGGCGCCGCCATCATGAAAATGTACAACTACTTCCACCTGGCCCCCACCTACAAGGAAGCCGGCCTGCTGGCCAAAAAGGGCGGCCTGGATACCGAGATCCCCATTGGCAACGCCTACCGCCAGCTGCCCGACTACGTGCGGGAGGGCAAGCTGGACGAGGCCCTGCTGGACGAATCGGTGCGCCGCGTGCTGACCATCAAGTTCGAGTACGGCCTGTTCGAGCACCCCTACGTGGACGAGGGCAAGGTCCAGGCCGCCATGACCACCCCGCAGAAAGCCGAACTCAGCCGCGCCATTGCGGAAAAGTCCATCACCCTTTTGAAAAACGACGGCGTCCTGCCGCTGAAAAAGGGCCTGAAACTGGCGGTGGTCGGCCCCCATGCCGACAATCTGCGCTACCCCATCAGCGGCTACACCTACCCCGCCTACATCGAGATGATGAAAGCCGGCGCCGCGGACAGCTCCTCCGTCTCCTTCCAGGGCATGGCCGACGAGGCCGCCGCCAACAAGAGCGAAAACGGCTTTGGCGCCGCCAACCCCTTTGCGGCCACGCTGGCCATCTTCTCGCCCCAGGAGCAGGCCGCCCTGGACGACCTGCCCACCGTGCTGGCCAAGCTGGGCGCCCGCAGCCTGCGCCAGGTGCTGGCCGACCGCTTTGACGTCACCTGGGCCGAGGGCTGCAAGATCATCGGGGACGATGTCTCCGGCATCCCCGCCGCGGTGGAGGCCGCCGCCGGCGCCGATGTGATCATCGCGGCCATGGGCGGCAACTGCGGCTGGATCAACGTCACCGGCGGCGAGGGCAAGGACCGCAGCAGCCTGGGCCTGCCCGGCGTGCAGCAGCAGCTTCTGGAGGCGCTGTGCGCCACCGGCAAGCCGGTGGTCCTGGTGCTGTACGGACCCGGCGTCTTTGCGCTGCCCTGGGCGGCCCGGCACACCGCCGCCATGGTCCAGGCCTTCATGCCCGGCGCCGAGGCCGGCCGCGTGGTGGCCGACGTGCTGGACGGCACCGCCAACCCCGGCGGCCACCTGCCCTTTACGGTGCCCCACCACATCGGCCAGCTGCCCATCGTCTACAATCACCGCATGGGCAGCGGCTACAACACCGGCAACGACGCCACCGCCAGCGTCATTTTCAGCGGCGGCTATGTGGACGATACCGACAAGCCGCTGTTCCCCTTCGGCCACGGCCGGAGCTATACCACCTTCCAGGTCAGCGACTTTGCGCTCTCCTCCGACACCCTCCCCACCGACGGCGCCATCCGGGCCGTCTGCCGCATCACCAACACCGGCAGCCGCGCCGGCGACCAGGTGCTGCAGCTGTACTATCACTTCTCCGGCGCGCACGTCATCCGCCCCTGCATGCAGCTGGTGGGCTTTGTGCGGGTCTCCCTGGCCCCCGGCGAGAGCAAACGGGTCACCTTCACGCTGCAGGCCGCCCAGCTGGGCTATTACAACGAAGCCATGGACTTTGTGGTGGAGCCCGGCCCCGCCGAGCTGAGCCTGGGCACCAGCAGCGCCGATCTGTGCGGCACGGCGTCCTTCCGCCTCACCGGCGCCCCCGTCGACCTCATGGGCCGCCGCAGCTACCAGTGCGCCGTCACCGTAGAGTGACCCCCCGCCGCAGCGCCGCCGGCCATTCCTGCCGTCCCGTCCCAAACGCCCGTCCTTTTCCCCAAATCCTGCCCGGCATTTTTTGTCACATTTCACAATTTTCAAAAAAATATCGGTTCGGCCGGTTTTTTGCCTTGCATTCTGCCGGCCGAGCCGATATAATGAAACCATATTAATTCATTAATTTTATAAATCATTCAAAGATCCATTTCCCTCTTTCCCCAACCACCCTTTGAACCAATTGAACAGGAGGAATCACCATGCTGGTACCCATGCGCGCGATCCTGGAAGCAGCGGACAAACACCGCTATGGCCAGGGGGCCTTCAATATGAACAGTGTCGGCCAGGTGGAGGCGGCCATCCGCATCCACGAGCTGCTGGACTCGGCGGCCATCCTGCAGGGGGCCGAGGCGTCCAACGCCTACCTGGGCGGCGCGGCCGACTTTATGCACGGCAGCCTGGCGGACAAGCAGAAAGGCGCCAAGGTCCTGGGCGACGCCGTCCGGAAATACGGCGCCGAAAGCCCCGTCCCCGTGGCGCTGCACCTGGACCACGGCAAATCGCTGGAAAGCGTCAAGGCCTGCATCGCGGGCGGCTACACCAGCGTCATGATCGACGGCAGCAGCCTGCCCTATGAGGACAACGTGGAGCTGACCCGCGAGGTGGTCAAGTACGCCCACCCCTACGGCGTCACCGTCGAGGGCGAGCTGGGCGTGCTGGCCGGCGTGGAGGACCATGTGTTCAGCGCCACCTCCACCTACACCAACCCCATGCAGGCGGTGGACTTTTTCAAAAAGACCGGCTGCGACGCGCTGGCCATCAGCTACGGCACCTGCCACGGCCCCAACAAGGGCAAGGACACCCGCATCCGCCGCGAGATCGCCATCGCCACCAAGGAGTGCATGCTCCACGAGGGCGTCGACGGCTTCCTGGTCAGCCATGGTTCCTCCACCGTGCCGCAGGAGTTCGTGGCCGCCATCAACGCCCTGGGCGGCCAGCTGGAAAACGCCTTCGGCATCGAGGTCGCCCAGCTGGCGGACGTGGCAAAGTGCGGCATCAGCAAGATCAACGTGGACACCGACATCCGCCTGGCCTGCACCCGCAACATCCTGCAGCTGTTTGCCGACGAGCCGGAACTGCGCGACTGCGAGGCCCTGGCTCAGCTTTACCGCGACCTGAAATCCAACCCCAAAAACTTTGACCCCCGCAACTACTGCGGCAGCATTTTTGACACCATCGTTACCGGCAATGTCCCCAACGCCCAGGTGGGCAAGATCGTCCGGTGCATGCAGGACGGCGTCATGGCGGCGATCGCGCCGCTGCTGGTGCAGTTCGGCAGCTGCCGCACCCGCCAGTATGTGGAGCCGGTCACCTGCGAGCAGATGGCCGAGCGGTACAAGAAAGAGGGCATCTGACACACGCGTCCGGCTGCATACCGGAACTATGATGCGGGGGGTGCTTCCCTCTCCGCTTCCCAAGTCATCACGGAGGTCTCATCCATGAAACACATCTTCCTGAACTTAAAGCGTTTCGACGTGCCGGTGGAATACGGCGGCGTCAACCGTCTGGCCCCGCCGTCGGACTGGGGCAGGACCGTCGTGGCGGGCGCGCAGGCGGGGCTTGCGCAGTATGACCCGGCCGAGGTGGAATTTGTCATGTACCTGCCGGAAGCCCACATCCCGGCGGCGGTGGCGGCCAAAGCGCCCGGCAGCCCGGTGCAGATCGGCTGCCAGGGCGTCTACCGGGAGGATACCGCCCCCGGCGGCAACTTCGGCGCCTTCACCACCAACCGCCCCGCCGCAGCGGCCAAAGCCCTGGGCTGCGCCAGCGTGCTGATCGGCCACTGCGAGGAGCGCGCCGACAAGCTGGGCATCCTGGCCGAGGCCGGCGTCACCGGGCCGGAGGCCTCCCGCATCGTCAGCGGCATTCTGAACAAAGAGATCCGGGCGGCAACGGCCCGCGGCCTGACGGTGCTCTACTGCATCGGGGAAAAGAGCGAGGAGCAGGACGCCTGGCAGCAGGTGCTGGGCGACCAGCTTTCCATCGGCCTGGCGGGCGTGGACAAAAGCAAGGTCACCATCGCCTACGAGCCGATCTGGTCCATCGGGCCGGGCAAAACGCCGGCAGACAAGCCCTACATCACCAAGATCGCCCGGTTTGTCAAGGAGCAGACCGGCGGCATGGACGTGGTGTACGGCGGCGGCCTCAAGACTGACAACGCGGCCATGCTGGCCTCCATCCCGGAGATCGACGGCGGCCTGATCGCCCTGACCCGCTTTTCCGGCGAGATCGGCTTCTACCCCGACGAGTACCTGGACATCATCCGGCTGTACCTGGGCAAATAAACGCCCCCGCCCGCTTCCGCCTTCCCACCAGAAAGGAGCCCACCATGAAGCATTTTGAGTTTGAATACGGCGCCGGCACCATGGGCGCCGACCTGCCCGACTATACCGACGAGTTCATCCCCGGCGTCACCGTCCCCGACCCGGACTACATCCCGGAGGACCGGCTGGAGGCCGCCTACCGGGAAAGCCTCGACCACCCCATCGGCATGCCCACCGTCAAGGAGCTGGCCCACAAGGGCAGCAAGGTGGTCTTTGTCGTGCCCGACCGCGTCAAGGGCGGCGAGCAGCCCACCAGCCACCGCAAGCTGTCCATCAAGTACATCCTGCAGGACCTGTACAGCGTGGGGGTGGAAAAGCAGGACATCCTGTTCATCATCTCCAACGGCCTGCATCCCCGCTCCACCGACAAGGACGCCCTGGCCATCTTCGGGCCGGAGCTGTACAACGAGTTCTGGCCCACCGGCCAGATCATCAGCCATGACTCCGAGGACCCGGACAACATGGTGGACCTGGGCTTCACCAAACGCGGCGACCCGGTGTGGATGAACCGCATGGTGTTCGAGGCCGACCTGCCCATCCTGATCGGTCACGTCAACGGCAACCCCTACGGCGGGTATTCGGGCGGGTACAAGCACAGCGCCACCGGCATCACCAACTGGAAAAGCATCGCCAGCCACCATGTGCCGTCGGTCATGCACCGGGACGACTTCACGCCGGTGAACAACGGCAGCCTGATGCGGGACAAGTTCAACGAGATCAGCATGCACATGGAGGAGAAGATGGGGCATCCCTTCTTCTGCTGCGACGCGGTGCTGGACTCCAAAAGCCGGCAGATCGCCATCTTCTCCGGCTACGCCAAAGAGATGATGCCGGAAAGCTGGAAGGTGGCGGACAAGCGCACCTACGTGCACTGGGCCGAGAAGAAATACGACGTGCTGGTGTTCGGCATGCCGCAGAAGTTCCACTACGGCGACGGCATGGGCACCAACCCCATCATGATGATGCAGGCCTTGAGCGCCCAGGTGCTGCGCTTCAAGCGGGTGATGAGCGACCACTGCGTGATCATCTGCTCGTCCCTGTGCAACGGCTTCTTCAACGACAACAAGTGGCCCTATCTGCGCCAGTGCTATGAGTGGTTCCAGCACGACCAGATGAACACCCTGCCCGACATGAACCGCCTGGGCGAGTACTTTGCCACCAACGAGGAGTACATCCGCAGGTATCGCTTCACCAACGCGTTCCATCCCTTCCATGGCTTCTCGATGATGAGCTGCGGCCACATCGCCGAGATGAACACCAGCGCCATCTACATCGTGGGCGCCGAGGAGCCGGGCTATGCCCGCGGCATGGGCTTAAAGACCCGCGCCACCTTTGAGGAGGCGTTGGAGGACGCGATGAAGAAGTATGTGGGCGACCGTCCCAACATCCTGGCACTGCCGCTGACCTTCAAGACCACCAGCGTCCACCTGTGCATGAAGGACCCGGCCCGGGACTGCATGGACGAGTACGGGCACCGCCACGGCTGCGGCTGCTGCTGAAAGGAGGGCCGCACATGGGCGGAAATCTGCTGATCGTGCACGGCGGCGGCCCCACCGCCGTGATCAACGCGTCGCTGTACGGGGCGATCCGGCAGGCACAGGAGTCGCCGCGCGTGGACCGGGTGCTGGCAGCCATCGGCGGCACCGGCGGCCTTTTGAAGGAGGCCCTGCGGGATGTGACCGACCTGCCGGACGGGGAGTTGCGCGGGCTTTTGTCCAGCCCGGCATCCGCCATCGGGACCAGCCGGGACGCGCTGGAAGCGCCGGAATACGAGGCGATGGTGCCGATCTTGGAGAAACACAACATCCGCTATGTCCTGATGAACGGCGGCAACGGCACCATGGACACCTGCGGCAAGCTGTACCGGCGGTGCAAAGAGAAAGGCATCGCGGTGATCGGCATCCCCAAGACGATGGACAACGACCTTGCCGTGACCGACCATTCGCCGGGGTTCGGCAGTGCGGCGCGGTACATGGCGGGCAGCGTGGCGGAGGTCTGCTGCGACGTGGCGGGCCTGCCCATCCACGTGGTGGTGGTGGAGGCGCTGGGGCGCAACGCCGGCTGGGTGACGGCCGCGTCGGCCCTTGCGGCCGACAGCTACGGCCATGGCCCCGACCTGATCTACCTGCCGGAGCGGGACTTCTGCGAGGAGGAGTTCCTGGCCGACGTGGAACAGCTGATCCGGACCAAGGGCCACGGCGTGGTGGTGGCCAGCGAGGGGCTGCACTATGCCGGCGGCACGCCCATTGTGGAGCCGATCTTCACGGTGGGGCGCGCCACCTACTTTGGGGACGTCAGCGCCCATCTGGCCAATCTGATCATCCGCAGGCTGGGCTATAAGGCCCGCAGCGAGAAACCGGGGCTGCTGGGCCGGGCGTCCATCGCCTGGCAGAGCGAGGCCGACCGGCAGGAGGCGGAGCTTTGCGGCCGTGCGGCGGTGGACGCCGCCACCAGCGGCGAGAGCGGCAAGATGGTGGCGCTGCGCCGTGTCCCCGGCCCGCACTACCGCTGCGAGACCTTTTTGGCCGACATTTCCCAGGTGATGATGACCGAGCGCAAGCTGCCGGAAGAATTCATCAACCAGCGGGGCAACGGCGTCACCGAGGCTTTCAAGACCTGGTGCCGCCCCCTTCTCGGCTCCCCGCTGCCCAAACTCATGGACCTGCGCGGGTGATGGGGTTGCATCCCCGGACCCGATGAAGAAAAGAGGGAGATATTATGTTAAAACTCAGCATCCGCGACCGGCGCGCGCTGGTCAGCGAAGCCGAGCTGGCCGCCGCCATCCAGGAGGGCATCCCCGCCCTGCAGCGCGCCCAGACCGGCGAGGAGCAATATGCCGACAGCCTGGGCTGGCTGCATGTGGACGAGTGGGCCGGCGAGGACGCGCTTGCCCGCATCGAGCAGGTGGCCGCCCATGTGCGCGAGACCTGCGACGCCTTTGTGCTGATCGGCGTGGGCGGGTCCAACAACGCGGCCCGCTCGGTGATCGAGGCGCTGGCCGACGGCACCGGCCCCCAGATCATCTACGCCGGCAACACGCTGTCCGCCCACGCCATGAACCGCATGCTGAAACAGCTGGAGGGCAAGCGGTTTGCGGTGGACTGCATCGCCAAAAACTTTGAAACGCTGGAGCCCGGCGTTTCCTTCCGGGTGCTGCGGCGGGAGCTGGCCGCCCGCTGCACCCCCGCCGAGGCCGCCGGCCGGATCATCTGCACCGGCACCATCGGTTCCCCGCTGGAGCAGCTGTGCACCGACGAAGGCTATACCTTCCTGCCCTTCCCCACCAACATCGGCGGCCGCTACACGGCCATGAGCTACGTGGGGCTTCTGCCCATGGCGGTGGCGGGCATCGATATCCGCGCCCTGGTGCGCGGCGCCGCCGACATGGAGGCCGCCCTGCACGCCGGCGCGCCGGAGGACAACCTGGCCCTGCGGTACGCGGTGCTGCGCAACCTGTACTATCAGCGCGGCTACAAGCTGGAGCTGCTTGCCAGCTTTGAGCCGCAGTTCCGCTGGTTCTACAAATGGTGGGTGCAGCTGTTTGCCGAAAGCGAGGGCAAGGACGGCAAGGGCCTGTTCCCGGTGGCTGCCGAGTACAGCGAGGAGCTGCACGCCGTGGGCCAGTACGTTCAGGACGGCGCGCCGCTGATGTTCGAGACCTTCCTGGATGTGGAAGCCCGCCAGGACAGCCTGGTGGTCATGCCGGACGGCAAGGCCGACCATTTCGACTACCTCAACGGCAAGGACTTTTACGACATCAACAAGGCCGCCTTCTCGGCCACCGTCACCGCCCACAGCGAAAAGCTGCCCTGCCTGATCTTTGACGTGCCGGCGCTGGACGCCTACAATTTCGGCCAGCTGTTCTACTTCTTCCAGTTCGCCTGCTATATTTCAGGCAGCCTCCTGGGCATCGATCCCTTCAACCAGCCCGGCGTGGAAGCCTACAAGGGCTGGATGTTCAAGGCGCTGGGCAAGTAAGCGCCGCACTTTCCCCGTTTTTTCTGCTTCTCCTTTTCCATATCCATCCGCAAGGCCGCCCCCGCGCCGGGTTCTTTCCCGGCGCAGGGGCGGCCTGCCGTTGTCTGCCACAAAAGCGCGGCGCTGTATTTGGTTTGCCCGGTCTGCCTGCGCGGCCGCTTTGGGTCACTCGGCCCAGGCCCTGGCCCGGCCGACCGCCTTTTTCCAGCCGGCGTACAGCCGGCTGCGCTCTGCGGCGTCCATTTCAGGCTGGTACAGCCGGTCCAGCGTCCACTGGCTGCGGATGTCCTCCAGGCTGTCCCACACGCCGGTGGCCAGCCCGGCCAGATAGGCCGCGCCCAGGGCGGTGGTCTCGCGGATCATGGGGCGGCGGATGGTGCGCCCCACAATGTCCGCCTGGAACTGCATCAAAAAGTTGTTGGCCGACGCCCCGCCGTCCACCCGCAGCTCCTTCAGCGCGATGCCGGTGTCCTCCTCCATGGCGTGCAGCACGTCGCCGGTCTGGTAGGCGATGGACTCCAGCGCCGCCCGGATGATGTGGTTGCGCCCCGCGCCGCGGGTCAGGCCCAAAATCGCCCCGCGGGCGTACATATCCCAGTAGGGCGCGCCCAGCCCGGTAAAAGCCGGCACCACATAGACCCCGGCGCTGTCCTTGACCTTCTGGGCAAAATACTCGGTGTCGGCGGCCTCGGTGATCAGGTGCAGCTCATCCCGCAGCCACTGCACCACCGCGCCCCCCACAAACACACTGCCCTCCAGCGCATACTGCACCCGGCCGCCGGTGCTGGCGGCAATGGTGGTCAGCAGGCCGTTTTTGCTGTCGAACATCCGGTCGCCGGTGTTCATCAGCAAAAAGCAGCCGGTGCCGTAGGTGTTTTTCGCCTCGCCTGGGGCAAAGCAGGTCTGGCCGAACAGCGCCGCCTGCTGGTCGCCCGCAATGCCGGCAACGGGCACCTCCACCCCCTGGATGTTCACGGTGCCGTACACCTCGCTGCTGCCGCGGACCTCCGGCAGCATGCCCATGGGGATGCCCAGCCGGCCGCAGATGGTTTTGTCCCAGCACAGGTTCCGGATGTCGTACAGCATGGTGCGGCTGGCGTTGGTGTAGTCGGTCACATGGACCCTGCCGCCGGTCAGCTTCCAGATCAGCCAGGTGTCCACCGTGCCGAACAAAAGCCGCCCGGCCTCGGCCTTCTCCCGCGCGCCGGGGACGTTGTCCAAAATCCAGCGGATCTTGGTGGCCGAAAAATAGGCGTCGATCAAAAGGCCGGTGTGTTCTTTCACATAGCGGGTAAAGCCCGCGTCCTTCATCAGTTCCTCGCAGGCCGCGGCGGTGCGGCGGCACTGCCAGACGATGGCGTTGTACACCGGTCGGCCGGTCTCTTTGTCCCAGACGATGGCGGTCTCGCGCTGGTTGGTGATGCCGATGCCGGCCACCTCCCGCACGTCGATGCCGCTCTGGGCCAGCACCTCCATCAGCACGCCGTACTGGCTGGAGTAGATCTCCATGGGGTCGTGCTCCACCCAGCCGGGATGGGGGTAATGCTGGGCAAACTCTTTCTGGGCCAGGCCGACGATGTTCTGCTGCCGGTCAAACAGGATGCACCGGCTGCTGGTGGTGCCCTGGTCCAGGGCGATGACATATTGTTTCATGGCAAAGCCTCCTTTTGCTGCGGCAGAGCCGCCGTGCCTACATGTCCCAGACGGGCGGGCTGCTGGTGGATACCGCCGCCGCGCCCGCCCGCATGGCGGCCATCACCTCGTCCTTGTAGCGGATCAGGCCGCCGGCGATCACCGGGGTGGAGGTCGCTGCCGCCACCTCGCCGATAACGCGCGGGATGATACCGGGCAGGATCTCGATAAAATCCGGCTTGCCCACGTTCAGCTGCCCCGGCAGCGTTTTCAGCGCCAGAGAATCCAGCATGAACACCCGCTGCACCGTCAAAAAGCCCAGGTGCCTGGCCCGGCGCACCAGCGGCGGCCGGGTGGAGATGATGCCGTCCGGGCGGCACAGTGCCGCCAGCGTGTCCACCGCGGCTTCGCGGCAGGACAGCCCCTCCACCAGGTCGATGTGCACGATGGCCAGCTTGCCCGCGTCGCGGGTGCGGCGCACCAGCCGGCCCACATCCGCGGCGCTGCCAAACAGCAAAAACACCGCCCCGCACTCGCTTTGCAGCGCGGCGTCCAGCCCCGCTTCGTCCTTGACTGCGGCGATCACCGGGCTGTCCAGCAGCCGCTGGCAGGCGGCGCTGCGCCCCTTCGTTTCCGTTTCCGTTTTGTCCACGACCTTTCCCCGCCGGCGTCCGGCGCTTTTTTGCGGCCCGCGCGGGCCAAACCTGAGAATAGGAATCCCCTCTGGATAAAAACGCAAAGCGGGCCGAACCTGCGTCCGTCCCGCTCCTCACTCTAAGAACAGTCCAATTATGGCAGACCCCGCCGGGAATGTAAAGCCGCCGGCGCAAAAATTTCCGTTTTGCATTAAACAGACGTTCAACTATTAGTCATTTCGACGTATTTTGTCAAAGCCATTGACACAAAACTGTGCACGGTGGTAGCATAAAGGCGCAAGACAAGCTCCGGAGAAGTGTGTGGGCGTAAAGGCAGGCCGCCTTTGCGTCCTTTTTTCTGCCCGCGCCCGCCGTTGTTCCGAAGCAATTTTTTTGGCAAAGCCAAAAGGAGGAATTATCCGTGAAACCGTCGTCCACCAAAAAGAGCAAGGCAAGGTTCTGGCTGTGCATCGCGCTGGTGCTGTGCCTGATCAGCTGCATCGGCGCCAGCGCCGTGCAGACCAGCTTCGGCCAGGTGACCATCCGCGACCTGCGGTTCGAGACCGCCAGCGGCCATCAGATGAGCGCGCTGCTCCTGATCCCCGACACCGCCACGCCGGAAAACCCCGCCCCCGCCATCGTCTGCAGCCACGGCTGGTACAACAACCGCGAGATGCAGGACCTGAACTATGTGGAATACGCCCGCCGCGGCTTTGTGGTGCTGTCCATCGACATGTACGGCCACGGCAACTCGGAAAATCTGCCCAACGGCACCTGGTGGGAGCCGGAAAACAACGCCAACGGCATGTATGACGCCGTCCAGATGATGGCCACGCTGCCCTTTGTGGACGCCAGCCGCATCGGCGTCACCGGCCACTCCAACGGCGCGCTGGCCAGCCGCACCGCCGTCCTGCTGGACAATGAGGCCGAGACCCCGCTGATCGCCGCCGCGCTGCTGGTCTCCAACGACGCCGTCTACACCGACGACAACGGCAATTATTACAACATGTTCGGCAGCCGGGACGCCGGCATCGTCGCCTGCCAGTACGACGAGTTCTTCCACCGCGTCAAGCAGGAGGACGGCAGCCGCAGCGCCCCGCGGGACTACATCCACCAGGCCACGGCCCAGTCCTTCCTCTACTTCGGCCAGGACCCCGCCGGCCAGGAGGAGCGCGCCAGCTACCAGATGTACACCCAGGACGTCGACGGCCAGGAGGCCATCCGCGTCATCTACAACCCCGCCATCACCCATCCCTGGGCCCACTTCTCCAAGGGCGTCGTCGCCTCCAGCGTCGAGTTCTTTGACGCAGCCCTGGGCGCGCCCAACCCCATCGACGGCAACAACCAGATCTGGCAGTTCAAGGCCGCCTTCAACGCCATCGGCCTGGTGGGCTTTATGATGTTCGCCGTCAGCCTGGCCATCGTGCTGCTGGACGCCCGTCCCTTCACCGCCCTCAAGGCCAGCGGCCCCGTGCAGCCTGCGCCCGCCCTCACCGGCCGCAGCAAGGGCTGGTTCTGGGCAAGCAACCTGCTGGCCGTGGCCTTCTCCTTCCTGGTCTACATGTTCGGCTACTCCATCCTGTCCGGCGCGGTGCCGTCCTTCTTCCCCCAGTCGCCGGTCTACTTCATCGGCATGTGGAGCCTGCTGTGCGGCCTGTTCGCGCTGCTGCTCATCTTCATCGGGGGCAAGGTCACCGGCGCCAAGGTGGACGGCAAGGCCACCGGTATGCGCATCAGCGGCAAAACGCTGGGCCTGACCGTGCTGCTGGCCCTGATCGTGGCGGCGGCCACCTACGGCCTGGTCTTTTTGGCCGACTACTTCTTCAAGACCGACTTCCGCCTGTGGGTGCTGGCCCTCAAGGCCTTCACGGCGGACAAGTTCCCCATCATCCTGATCTACCTGCCCTTCTTCCTGGTGTACTACATCTGCAACAGCATCTCCATCAACTGCTGCAACTACTTCCAGATGGGCAGGCACGAGTGGGTCAACACCGCGGTCATGGCCGTCTTTAACGGCCTGGCCTGCCTGATCATGATCCTGGTCATGTACATCTGCTTCTTTGTCACCGGCTACCTGCCCAGCGAGTTCATCCCCGGCTTCGGCGGCAGCATCATCGGCATCTGGCTGTACCCCATCGTCGTCATCCTTCCGGTGGCCGCGGTGGTCTCCCGCATCCTGTACAAGCACACCCGCAACCCCTATCTGTCCGGCATCATCATGGCGCTGCTGGTCACCACCATGAGCTGCACCAACACCCTGACCCAGCTGTGATTTTTCCCCTCCCGCCTTGCCGGCGGGGGAAAATCGTGGTATACTGAAAGTAATCCGAACACCTGCTTCGAGTCTGAGAGCAAAGCAGATGCCCGGTCTGCCCCTGCGGTGCGCCTTTGCTCCGCGGGGGCGGGCCGCGGCGTTTGCCTTGCTCTTTTTTTCGTCCGGCAGCGCCCGGTTTCCGGGGCGGCCGCCGGTCCTGCCAAGGAGGGATCTCATGTACGACGTCGCCATCATCGGCTGCGGCGTGGTGGGCGCCGCAGCCGCCTACCGCCTGGCCCGCTGCCGCCTGCGCGTGCTGGTGCTGGAGGCCGGCAACGACGTGGCCAACGCCACCACCAAAGCCAACAGCGCCATCCTGCACGCCGGCTACGACCCGGAGCCCGGCACCAGAATGGCCGCCCTGAACGTGGAGGGCAACCGCATGGCGCTGGACATCTGCCGCAGGCTGGACGTGCCGGTCAGGCAGACCGGCTCGCTGGTACTGGCCTTTGCGCCGGAGCAGCTGCCCCACCTGCAAACGCTGTATGAGCGGGGTCTGGCCAACGGCGTGCCGGGGCTGGAGCTGCTCTCCGGCGAGGCAGCCCGCGCGCTGGAGCCGGAGCTTTCGCCCCAGGTCTGCGGCGCGCTGCACGCCCCCACCGCCGCGGTGGTGGACCCCTGGGGCTTTGCCCTTGCCATGATCGAAACGGCGGTGCAAAACGGCGTCGAGCTGCGCCGCAGCGCCCCCGTCACCGCCATCCGGCCGCTGCCGGGCGGCGGCTTTGCCCTTGCCACCCCGCAGGGTACGGTGCAGGCCCGCTTTGTGGTCAACGCCGCCGGCGTGGACGCCGACCGGGTGCACGCCCTGCTGGAGCCGGTAAGCTGGCGGACGCAGCCCAGCCGCGGCGAATACTACCTGCTGGACAAGACCGAGGGCGGCCGGGTAGGCCGCGTCATCTTCCAGTGCCCCGGCCCGGAGGGCAAGGGCGTTCTGGTGGCCCCCACCGTCCACGGCAACCTGATCGTCGGCCCCAACGCCGAGCCTGTCACCGACCGCCGGGACCTGGGCAACACCGCCGACGGCCTGGCCTTTGTCAAGGCCCGCGCCCGGCAGAGCGTGCCCGGCATCCGCTTTGGCGAGAATATCCGCAATTTCAGCGGCATCCGCGCCAACACCGACCGGGACGATTTTATCATCGAATGGAGCAGGGCATACCCCGGCTTCCTTGACCTGGCGGGCATCAAGTCCCCCGGCCTGACCAGCGCCCCGGCCATCGGCAAACTGGCCGCCGAGCTGCTGGCCGAGGCCGGCCTGCCCCTGGACGAAAAGCCCGATTTCATCGACCAGCGCCGGGTGGTGCGGTTCCGCCACGCAAGCCCGGAGGAAAAAGCCGCCCTGATCGCCAAAGATCCCCGCTACGGCCGGGTCATCTGCCGGTGCGAGACCATCACCGAGGGCGAGATCGTCGACGCCATCCACAGCCCGGTGCCCGCCGCCACCGTCAACGGGGTCAAGCGCCGCTGCAACGCCGGCATGGGCCGGTGCCAGGGCGGTTTCTGCGGGCCGCGGGTGCAGGCCATCCTGGCGCGGGAGCTGGGCGTCAGCCCCACCAGCATCCTGATGGACCAGGCCGGCAGCTGGGTGCTGTGCGGCGAGACCAAACAGCCCCTGAACACCGCCAAGGAGGTGCCCGACCATGACTGACTATAAGGCAGACTACCAGCTGATCGTCATCGGCGGCGGCCCCGCCGGCCTTGCCGCCGCCTGCAAGGCCTGGGAACAGGGCCTGCGCCGGGTGCTGATCCTGGAGCGGGACTGCGAGCTGGGCGGCATTTTGAACCAGTGCATCCACAACGGCTTCGGCCTGCACCGCTTTGGCGAGGAGCTGACCGGCCCGGAGTACGCCGGCCGCTACATCGGCCTGCTGGAAAAAACCGGTGTGGAAGTCCGGCTGGACACGATGGTGCTGCAGCTGGTGCCCGGCCGGGACGGCCGGCCCCACCAGGTCCACGCCGTCAACGGCAAACAGGGCTATCAGCTGCTTACGGCCCAAACGGTGGTGCTGGCCATGGGCTGCCGCGAGCGCACCCGCGGCGCCATCTCCATCCCCGGCGAGCGCCCGGCCGGCATCTTTACCGCCGGCGCGGCCCAGCGGTTTTTGAACATCGAGGGCTACATGGTCGGCCGCCGGGTGGTCATCCTCGGTTCAGGCGACATCGGCCTGATCATGGCCCGCCGCATGACGCTGGAGGGCGCCAAGGTGCTGGCCTGCGTTGAGCTGATGCCCTACTCCGGCGGCCTGACGCGCAACATCGTGCAGTGCCTGCAAGACTACGATATCCCGCTTTACCTTTCGCACACCATCACCGACATCCGCGGCCACGACCGCGTCGAGCAGGTGGTGGTCAGCCAGGTCGGCCCCGACCGGCAGCCGCTGCCCGGCACCGAGATGGTGTTTGACTGCGACACGCTGCTGCTCAGCGTCGGCCTCATCCCCGAAAACGAGCTGTCCCGCGCGGCGGGCATCGCCATCGACCCCCGCACCCGCGGCCCGGTGGTGGATGAAAGCCGCCAGACCAGCGTCCCCGGCATTTTTGCCTGCGGCAACGTGCTGCATGTGCACGACCTGGTGGACTTTGTCTCGGCCGAGAGCGAGCGCGCCGGGGCCGCCGCCGCCCGGTATGCCCTGGCGCAGGAGAGCGCCCCCGGCAGCCCCGCGCCGGACGCCGCCCCCATCCCGGTGCAGGCCGGCGACGGCGTCAGCTACACGGTGCCTCAGCAGCTGCGCCCGGCCGCGCGCGCCGACGGCGCCGAGCTGTTTTTCCGCGTCAGCCGGGTGACCGGGGCCGCCCATATCCTGGTGGAGGGCGCCGACGGCAGCCGGGTGGCCCGGTTCAGCCGCGCCCGCCTGGCCCCCGGCGAGATGGAGAACATCGCGCTGCCCGCGGCGCTGCTGGCCCGCACCGCCGCCCCACTGACCGTCCGCATTGAGGAGGTGCAGGCATGAAAGATTTGGTTTGTATCGTCTGCCCCCGCGGCTGCCGCCTGACGGTGGACGAGGCGCAGGACTATAAAGTGACCGGCAACGGCTGCCCCCGCGGGGCCGAGTACGGCCGCACCGAGCTGCAGAACCCCACCCGCACGCTGACCACCACCGTCTGCGTGGCGGGCGGCCTGCACCGCCGCCTGCCGGTGCGCACCAGCAAGGCCATCCCCAAGGCGCTGCTGCCCGCCGCCATGGCCGAGGCCGCCAAGCTCCGCCTGACCGCCCCGGTGGCGGCCGGACAGGTGCTGATCCACGACCTGCTGGGCACCGGCGCCGACCTGGTCGCCACCCGCGCCCTGCCCAAAGCCGCCCCCTGACCCCTGCCCCCGCACAGCCGCCTGCAAAGCCCCCCGAATGGCTGCCCCCCCAAAGGCTCCCCTGCAAGGGGCTGCGGAGTCGAGCGCCGCCTGCGGCGGAGAAAGCTGTTTCTCATGCGGCAAACGGCCGTCACTCCTTTTATTATCGCCTGTTCGGCGATAGAAAGCATAGGACCGCCCTATCTCCGGCCTAAGAGCCGGGCCTGCGGCCCGGTTGGCCTCCGAAACAGCGCCTGCGGGCGCTAGTCGCTCACCGCTCCGGTCTTTACCGCTTCGCGGTAACGCAGCGGTCGCAGAATGCAAGCACGCTTCAGCGTGCGCCGCATGATGCGGGGACCGCAAACCGGTAATGGCGGCGCCAGCCGCCTGAGGGGCGCATTGCCGCCCGGCGGCGGAACTATCCCGTCCCCCTCGGCAGCCCCCTGTCCCCGCCGCAGGGCGCGATGCCTCCCATCCTCCCGCAAGCTTTTCGATGGCACAAACTCGCAGGTCGTGCGGCAGCCGGGAAAATGCAGCGCCCCGGAAGGGTATTGGCAAGGCAAGGTGCGGCACCCCTCCGCCATCGCCAATGCGATGCCACCTCCCCTTACAGAGGAGGCTTTTGGATTGGCTGCTGTCGGAAAGGCTCCCCTGCAAGGGGAGCTGGCGGCGCCAGCCGCCTGAGGGGCGCATTGCCGCCCGGCGGCGGAACTATCCCGTCCCCCTCGGCAATCCCCTGCCCCCGCCGTTTTCATCCCCGCCGCCCGTGAGCGGGCGGCACAAACACAAAAACGCCAGCCCCGCCGTGCCTGAACCTGGCACGGCGGGGCTGTGTGTATGAGCATGAAACCGTAAAACGGCAGGAAATGTCGCAGGGAATGGCCGTCAGCGGCGGCGGTGGCGGACGCCGGACAGGCGGGCGGTGGCACGGGCCAGGGCAGCCTTGCTCTGGATATACTCGGTGCGGCTGCCGTGCTGGCGCAGGCGCTCCTCGGCGCGCTGCTTGGCGCGCTGGGCGCGGGCCTCGTCGATGTCCTCCGGGCGCTCGGCCGTGGAGACCAGCAAAACCGCGTAGTCGGACATGATCTCGGCAAAGCCCTGGGTCACAATAACGCTTTGCCACTGGCCGTCCACTTTGTAGCGGGTCTCGCCCGGCTCAACGGCGGCCACCACCGGCTCGTGCCCCGGCTCGACGCCGTAGCTTCCGTCCGACGCGGGCAGGATCAAACTTTCCACCTGGCCGGTAAAAAACTGGCGTTCCGGCGTGACGATCTCCAGCAAAAAGGTCTTGGCCATTTATACCGCCCCCTGTGCGCGGGCTTTCTCGCGCACTTCGTCCACGGTGCCCACCATTGCAAAGGCGGACTCCGGGTATTTGTCCAGCTCGCCGCCCAGCAGGGCCTCAAAGCCTTTCAGCGTTTCCTCCACGGGCACGTAGCGGCCTTCCAGGCCGGTGAACTGCTCGGCCACAAACATCGGCTGCGAGAAGAACTGCTGCATCCGGCGCGCACGGGCGACGGTCCGGCGGTCCTCCTCCGACAGTTCCTCCATGCCCAAAATGGCGATGATGTCCTGCAGGTCGCTGTACCGCTGCAGCAGCTCCTGCGCGCCGCGGGCCACATTGTAGTGGCGCTGGCCCACCAGGTCGGGCTCCAGCAGGCGGCTGGTGGACTCCAGCGGGTCAACAGCCGGGTAGATGCCCTGCTCCACGATCTTGCGGGACAGCACGGTGGTGGCGTCCAGGTGGCTGAAGGTGGTGGCCGGGGCGGGGTCGGTCAGATCGTCCGCCGGCACATAGACCGCCTGCACCGAGGTGATGGACCCGTTTTTGGTGGAGGCAATGCGCTCCTGCAAGGCGCCCACCTCGTCGGCCAGGGTGGGCTGGTAGCCCACGGCGGAAGGCATGCGGCCCATCAGGGCGCTGACCTCGCTGCCGGCCTGGACATAGCGGAAGATATTGTCGATGAACAAAAGCACGTTCTGCTTCTGGCGGTCGCGGAAATACTCGGCCATGGTCAGGCCGGTCAGGGCCACGCGCATACGGGCTCCCGGCGGCTCGTTCATCTGGCCGAAGACCAGCGCGGTCTTGTTCAGCACGCCGCTCTCGCCCATTTCACGCCAGAGGTCGTTGCCCTCGCGGGTGCGCTCGCCCACGCCGGTGAAGATGGAATAGCCGCCGTGTTCGGTAGCGATGTTGTGGATCAGTTCCTGGATCAGCACCGTCTTGCCCACGCCCGCGCCGCCGAACAGGCCGATCTTGCCGCCGCGGGTGTAGGGGGCCAGCAGGTCGATGACCTTGATGCCGGTCTCCAGGATCTCGGTGGTGGGGTTCTGCTCCTCAAAGGGGGGCGGGTCGCGGTGGATGGACCATTTTTCCGGCGCGTCCACCGGGCCTTTCTCGTCGATGGGCTCGCCCAGGACGTTGAACATACGGCCCAGGGTGGCCTCGCCCACCGGGGCCTGGATGGGGTGGCCGGTGGCGATGACCGTATCGCCGCGGCCCAGGCCCTCGCCCGGCGAAAGCAGGATGCAGCGCACCGCCTGGCGGCCGATCTCACGGGCGACCTCCATGGTGCGGCGGCCGTCCGGCTTTTCCACGACCAGCTCCTCGTTGAGCTGCGGCAGCGCGCCGGCCTCAAACTGGACGTCCACCACGGGGCCCAGCACCTGCGCGATCACACCTTTGTGTTGCATAGCAGTCTTTCCTTTCTTGAAGCCGGGGGAACCGGCGAGCTTACTCGGCGTCGTCCCAGTCATCCCCGTCGTCCCAGTCGTCCTCGCTGCCGCCCTGGGCGCCGGCCACGATCTCGGTGATCTCCTGGGTGATGGCGGTCTGGCGGGCGCGGTTGTATTCCAGTTCCAGGGTTTTCAGCAGCTCGCGGGCGTTGTCGGTGGCGGTGTCCATGGCCATCATGCGGGCGTTCTGCTCGGAGCAGAAGGACTCCACCAGCGTGCCCAGCAAAAGGCCCTTCAGGTAGCCGGGCACAATGTGGTTCAGCACCTGCGCCGGCGAGGGCATATAGGTCACTTCCCGGCGCATGCCGCCGTCCGCGCGGGGGCGGGGCTTCCAGGGGAAGGCGTCCCGGTCCAGCGGCAGCAGCTTGATGATCTTGGGTTCCAGCGTCATGGGGGTGACCATCTCGGTGTAGACGATGTAGACCTCGTCCAGCCGGCCCTTGCGGAAATGCTCCACAAAGGTGTCGGCGATCTCCCGCGCGCGGTAGGCGTTGGGGTCCTGGGCGGTGTACATAAACTCCACGTCCACGTCCACGCCCCGGTGGCGGAAGTAATTGCGCCCCACCTGGCCGATCAAAAACAGCGTCGGGTCGTCAAACTGTTTCATGTGCTCCTCGGCCAGGCGCAGCACGTTGTGGTTGTAGGCGCCGGCCAGGCCCTTGTCGCCGGTAATAACGATGCAGCCCACCTTGTGGGGCCTGCCGGGCCGGCGGTCAAAGTAGACGTGCTCCACGTCCTGGGTGCGGTGCAGAATGTCCGAGATGGTCTGCTGGGTCTTGGTGAAATAAGGCTGGATGTTGGTCAGCTGCTGGCGGGCCTTGCGCAGCTTGGAGGAGGAGATCAGGTACATGGCGTTGGTGATCTTCAGCGTCTGCTGGACGCTGTCGATGTGGGTGCGGATCTCCTTTATGCTTTCCATTTGGCGCTCACCTGCTTTTTATAGCTTTCCAGCGTGGTGCGGATCTGCTCGGTGGCGGCGCCGGAAAGCGCGCCGGTCTCGTCGATCTCGGCGATCAGCGCCGGCTGTTCCCGCTCCAGCAGGCTGACAAAGTCGTTGGCAAAGGCGCTGACCTGCTCCACCGGCACATCGCCCAGCAGGCCGTTGGTGGCGATGTACAGGATCACCGCCTGGCGGCTGACCGCCATGGGGGTGCAGCGGGGCTGGCGCAGCAGCGCCATCATCCGCTTGCCGTGGTCCAGCGCCTTGCGGGTATCCGGGTCCAGGTCGGAACTGAACTGGGTAAAGACCTCCAGCTCGCGGTAGCGGGCCAGGTCGATGCGCAGGGTGCCGGCGGTTTTCTTGATGGCGCGGGTCTGGGCCGCGCCGCCCACGCGGGACACCGACAGGCCCACGTTGACCGCCGGGCGCTGGCCGGAATGGAACAGCCCCGTCTCCAGGTAGATCTGGCCGTCGGTGATGGAGATGACGTTGGTGGGGATATAGGCCGAGACATCGCCGGCCTGGGTCTCCACGATGGGCAGCGCGGTCATCGAGCCGCCGCCGTATTCTTTGGTCAGGCGGCAGGCGCGTTCCAGCAGGCGGCTGTGCAGATAGAACACGTCGCCGGGGTAGGCCTCGCGGCCGGGGCTGCGGCGCAGCAGCAGCGACAGCGTGCGGTAGGCCACCGCATGCTTGGACAGATCGTCGTAGACGATCAGCACGTCCTTGCCGTGGGCCATGAAATACTCGCCCATGGCCGCGCCGGCATAGGGGGCGATGTACTGCATCGGCGCGCCCTCGCCGGCGGAGGCGGAAACGATGATGGTGTAGGCCATGGCGCCGTACTGCTTGAAGGTCTCGCGCAGGCGGGCGATGGTGGACTCCTTCTGGCCGATGGCCACGTAGATGCAGATCATGTCCTGGCCCTTCTGGTTCAGGATGGCATCCACCGCGATGGCGGTCTTGCCGGTCTGGCGGTCGCCGATGATCAGCTCGCGCTGGCCGCGGCCAACGGGCACCATGGCGTCGATGGCCAGGATGCCGGTCTGCATGGGCTGGTTGACCGGCTCGCGGCTGATCACGCCGGGGGCCTCGTGCTCGATGGGGTAACGCTCGGCGGTGTCAATGGAGCCCATGCCGTCGATGGGCCGGCCCAGCGCGTCCACCGTGCGGCCGATCAGCGCGTCGCCCACCGGCACGTCGGCGGGGCGGCCGGTGCGGCGGCAGAGGCTGCCCTCCACCAGGCCCTCCTGGCTGCCCAGCAGAATCACGCCGGTGCGCTTGCGGCGCAGGTCCAGCACAATGCCGGGGGTGCCGTTGTCAAACTCCACCAGCTCGCCGTAGACGGCGCGGCGCAGGCCGCTGACGGTGGCGATGCCGTCGCCCACCTCGATGACGCGGCCGGTCTCGACGGCGTCCACATCATCCGGGCTGCCGGCGATGGCGGCTTTCATCTGGTCGGCCAGTTTGCCCACGTCGCCGGTGTCGGGGGCGTCCTGCATGCCGCGGGCCAGCCGGTCCAGCCGGCCCTTGACGCTGCGGTCGTAGGTCACGCCCTCCACGTCCAGCACAAAGCCGCCCAGGATGGACGGGTCGATCGCGATCTCCAGCACGGCGTTTTTGGCGCCGCGCAGCTTGCAGACGGCCTGGCGGATGGCCTCCTGGGTGGCCTCGTCCGGCTGGCGGGCGCAGGTCACCCGGCACTCGACGCCGCCCTGGGCGGCCAGCGCCAGGCGGCTGTACTCGGCCAGGATGGCGGGCAGGCTGTCCATGGCCTCCGCCTCGGCCAGCAGGCCCAAAAAGGCCTTCAGCGCGTCCTGGCCGTCCAGCTCGGCGGCGCCGGCCAGCAGCTGCTTTTTCTCGGCCAGGGTCACGGCTTTGCTTTGCAGGGCGTTCCACAGGCTTTTGTCTGCCATCAGGGCTTCGGCGGCAGCGCGGACGGCTTTGGCGTCATCGCCCGCCGCGCCGAACAGGGCGGCGGCGTAACGCTGGGTCGTTTCGCTCATTTCGCTTCACCCACCTTTGCAAGGAACTCCTCGGCCATGGCGCGGTCGTCGTCGGTGTCCAGCCGCCGGCCGGCCACCTCGGCGGCGGCCATCACGGCCAGCTTGGCCACCTCGACGCGGGCGGAGCGCAGCATCTCGCTGCGCTCGGCGGCCAGGCGGCTCTCGGCCTCGGCGGCGGCCTGCTTGGCGTCGGCTTCGGCCTCGGCCATACGGGCGGCGTAGGCCTGGTCAGCGCGGGTCTTGGCGCTGGCCACCAGCTGGGCGGCCTCCTCGCGGGCGCCGGCCAGTTTGTCCTCGTATTCTTTCTGCATGGCCTCGGCTTTCTGGTTCTTCTCCTCGGCCTCGCCGATCTCTTTCTCGATCAGCTGCTCCCGCTGCTCCAGCACGGCGTTGACCCGGCCGAACAGGAACTTGCGGAAGAAGAAATACAGCACCAGCAGGTTGATGATGGTAAAAATAATGGTTGAGGGCTGGAAATCCAGCATCCTGCACACCTCCTTGGCAATCGCCTGATAGCTATTCATATCGAAATCTCGTCAATGTCGGCGGACAATCTCCGGCCTAAGAGCCGGGCCTTGCGGCCCGGTTGGCCTCCGAAACGCGCCTGCGGGCGCAGTGCGCCGCCGGCATTGACACCGACAGGGAAAGTTTATTTCAAATTGTGTACGATCGTGCGCGATTTGGAATAAAATTTTGTCGGAAGAGGATCCAAAGGGCTACGGAGCCGAGCGCCGCCCGCGGCGGATGCAGCGAGGCGAAGCAGGGGCAGCGGTCGCAGAGCGCAGGTGCACTTCAGTTCACGCCGCGCGATGCGGGCACCGCAACCTGGACAAAACGCGAAAGGACTGGCGAAGCCAGCCGGAGCGTTTTCCTCTTTGAGGGCGCACCGCGCCCTTATCAGGCGGCAAAGATGATGATCAGTGCGGTGACAAAGCCGAAGATGGCGGTGCCTTCGGCCATGGCGGCGCCGATCAGCAGGGTGGAGTTGATCTTGCCGGAAGCCTCCGGCTGGCGGGCGATGGCCTCGCTGGCGTGGCCGGTGGCGATGCCGATGCCGATGCCCGCGCCGATGCCGGTGAGAACTGCGATGCCTGCTGCAATGATTCCGATATCCATGGTAGTATCCTCCTGAAAGTTGGGTTTGTTTTTTATGGCTGAAAGATTGGAACTGACGGTTTGGAAATAATAAGGAATTGCGGTGTTTTTGCTTGCGCAAAAGCGATTGGGGATTTTCAGCCCGCGGCGGGCAGAGCCATTGCGCAGGGGATGATCTCCGGCTCTTACACCGGCGCGGTGCGCCGGGGAGCCTCCGAAACGCCGCCTGCGGGCGGCAGTGCTTGCATCATTCCGTGTGCCTTTTGGGCGGCAGCTGCTTGCAAAGCCTCCCCTGCAAGGGGAGGTGGATGCGCCGCCAGGCGCAGACGGAGGGGTGCGGCACCTGGCCTGGCCTTTACTCCCGCGGGTCGGCGTTTGCCGACCGAAGCCTCCCATTTTTCGAGCACCAAAATTCCTAATTGCTAATTCTTAATTTCTCTTTTTCCGCAGGCAGACGCCCGCGGGCTTCACTCCTCGTCCTTGATGCCCTCGCCGGCAAACATGGCGGTCAGGAACACAAAGACGACTGTCTGGATGATGCCGTCGAACAGGTCAAAGTAGATGCTGAACACGGCCGGGACGACGGCGGGCACCAGGTACTTGATGATCTCCATAATAATGTAGGCGCCCAGCACGTTGCCGAACAGTCGCATACACAAGGCCAGCGGGCGGATGATGATCTCCATCAGGTTGATGGGCACCATCACGGGGCTGGGCTGGCCAAAGCGTTTCAGACCGCCGGCCAGGCCGTTGTAGCGGAACTGCGCGCCGTAGATCAGCAGCATGCTCATCACGGCCAGGGCGGCGGTGACGCTCACGTCCTTGGTGGGGGAGGTCAGGCCAAACAGGCCGATGATGTTGGCAAAACCGATGTACAGCGCCACCGTGCCCAGGTAGGGGGCAAACGGCCGCCAGTGGGGGCCGATGGTGTCCCTGACAAAGCCGTTGAGGAAACTGACGCCGGTCTCCAGCACCACCTGCAACTTGCCGGGGTTGCGCACCCTGAGATTGCGCGTTGCCAGAAGCGTTGCGATCATCCAGACCGCCATGATGATCCAGCTGACCACCACCGAGCCTGCAACCGGGATGCCGCCAAACACCGGGATGGTGAAGGCGGTCTCGTTCTGCATCGCTTCCAGCAGGGTTTGTTTGAAGCCTTCCAACTTGTTCACCTCGTTTTCGACCCCAGTGTACTCCCGCGCGCGCGGGGTTGCCACCCTTTTGTAACTAAAAAAAACAGTGCTGTGCAAGCTGCCAAACCCCGCCCCGCCGGGGTGGAGAAGTCTTGTGGATTTGTTCCCCGCCGCGATACAAAACGGATACAACCATTTTGTAGGATAGATGGTATCAAAAAACAGGCCGCCGCGGGCGGCCGCAGGAGGGAACGGCGGATGAAACAGCAGGCAATGCGGCGGCTGGCGGCACTGGCGCTGGCCGCTGCCATGCTGGCAGCCCTGGCCGCGCCGGCGCAGGCCGACGACCGGCAGGACGCGCTGGAGCAGAACGTGGACCAGGCGCAGCAGCAGTACGACGACGCCCAACAGGCGCTGGAGGACAGCCAGCAGGCCCAGGACGCGGCCCAGGGCCAGGTGGACGCCATCGCCGGCCAGCTGAGCAGCGTGCGCGCCCAGGCAGACAGGGTCAGCGTCAGCTTGAACGACACCCGGCAGCAGCTGGCCGAAGCCCGGCAGCGCCTGGCCGACGCCGAAGCCGGCCTGGCCGCCAAACAGGCCGAGCACGACGCCACCTGGGCCGACACCAAAAGCATGATGAACGCCATGCAGCGGATGCACGACGGCGGCAGCATCGCGCTGCTGAGCCAGGCCGCCGACCTGTACGAGCTGCTGAGCTTTGCCACCGTGCTGGACCAGATGAACGGCAAATGCCAAGCAATGCTGGAACAGCTGTCGCAGGAGGCCGCCCAGCTGGACGCGCAGCGCCAGGCGGCACAGGACGCCTCGGCGGCGCTGGCGGATGCCCAGGCCCTGCTGGAACAGCAGCAGGGGCAGCTGGACGCGGTGCAGGGCCAGCTGGCCGACGCGCTGCAGGCCGCCGACGAGACGCTGGACCGGCAGCAGGCCCAGACCGCCGCGCAGCAGGAGCTGAGCGACGCCGCCAGGGCCCGGCTGGAACAGGCCCAGGCCGAGCTGGACGCCTATGTCAAAAGCCAAAGCCAAAACTATACCGACGAAACGCTGCACTGCAGCCTGAACTTCCGCTGCCCGCTGGACAGCTACGGCAGCATCACCACCCAATACGGCGACCCGGACCCCTGGGGCATCCCCCACCATGGCACCGACTTTGCCGCCGCCGGCGGCACGCCCATCCACGCGGCGGCGGACGGCGTGGTCAGCGTGGCCGCCAGCCATTTCAGCTACGGCAACTATGTGCAGGTCAGCCACGGCACCGCCGACAACGGCAGCCGCTACGACACACTGTACGCCCACATGAGCAGCTACTGCGTCAGCGTGGGCCAGCAGGTCAAGGCCGGGGACGTGATCGGCTACGTGGGCAACACCGGGCAGGTGTCCGGCAGCGGGGGCGGCTACCACCTGCACCTGGAGCTTCGCGTCGACGGCACCCGCACCGACCCGCTGGCCTGGGTCCCCGCGCGGTGAGCCGGCCCCCTGCAAGGCCCCGACGGAAGTTTTTGACCGCAGCGCCCAAACGGCGGCGCGACCCAATTTCCTAAGGAAAGGCAGGCGTTTTTATTATGCCAAGACGGATGCGAGATTTGCGCGGCAGGCTGGCGGCGGCCGGCCTGGCGCTGGCCCTGCTGGCCGGCTGCGACGCCGGGCAGCAGCCGGCTTCCACCGCAGCCCCCTCCCCCGCCGCGCCGAACGCACAGACGCGGGAGTCCGCGGACGCCGGTCAGCCGCTGGTGTTTGCGGACAGCGGCGGCATGGGGAACGACAACGGCTTTTACTTCCGGCGCAGCAATGCCGACTGGACCGGCCTGCTCTGCTATGCCGACTACGCCACCCGGCAGGTGGTGCCGCTGTGCGCACGGCCCAACTGCCCCCACCGGGACGAAAGCTGCACCGCCTGGCTGGGCGACGCCGGCAGCCAGCCCTGCGTGCTGCTGGCCGGGCAGCGGCTGGTGCTGGTGACCCTGGGCGGCATGACGGACGCCCCGGCGGCCGTGGCGGTGGCCGAACCGGACGGTCGGGACCGGCACACCATCCACGCCTTTGCCCCGCAGGAGATCGTCCAGCCGGATTTTGCCGTCGGCGGCGGGGCGCTGTATCTGGTCCGGCGGACAGCCTCTGCCGGCGGGGACCCGCAGTCCGCCCTGGTGCGCGTTGACCTGGAAAGCGGCGCCGCAGCCGAACTGTACGCGGCCAAACCAGGGGACAGCCTGTTTTTGGTGGGCTGTACCGGCGGCAGGCTGCTGCTGAAACAGTTTGCGCCGGACCCGCAGTGGGCCGGCACCGCCGGGGGCGTGCAGCACCAGCAGCACATTCTGTCGGCGCTGGACCCGGCCACCGGCCGGATGGAAACAGTCTGCCAGTGGCAGCAGGGCCAGGCGACGGCCCTGTGCGCGGGGGACGCCGCCCTGCTTGCCACCGCGGACCATACCCTGACCACCCTGGACGGCACCGTGCTGGCCCGGCACCGGGCCCTTGGCAGCAGCTGCGCCTGCCTTTGGGTGCAGCCGGACGGCACCCTGTGGCTGAGCAGCGACCAGGTGCGGGAAGCTGCCAGCGGCCTGCCCGCCGTGTTCTGCGTGCGGCCGGACGGCACCGCCGCGCAGGTACCGGTGGAGCAGGCCTACGGCACAGGCAGCACGCTGCGGGTGCTGGGCGGCGCCGGCGGCCGGCTGTTTGTGGAGTTGAGCGACGCCCCCAACGACACCCTGCGCTATGCCCTGGCCGCGCCGGAGCAGCTGCTGGCCGGCCTGACCGACGCCGACTGGTTTGCGGCGGCAGGCCTGGGCGGATAGGAAGGAGGCTTACCATGCCAAAGACCGTTTGCCGGGCGCTGGCCCTTCTGCTTGCCGCGGCCCTGTCCGGCTGCGCCGCCGGGCCGCAGCCGGCTTCCACCGCAGCCCCCTCCCCCGCCGCACCAAACGCACAGACGCCGGAAGCCGCGGCCGCTGCGGCTTTTGGCGAGATGGAGCAGGCCACGCCGGGGCTGCGCGCCATGGGCGAGGACGGGATGTACCTGCTGGAACAGTATTTCAGCGGCGCGATGAATCTGCTGTACGCCGATTTCACCACGCAGCAGGAGGTATTTGTCTGCGCGGAGCCAAACTGCCCCCACAACACGGCGTCCTGCACCTCCTGGCTGCCCTTTGCCGGCGATTATACCTTCCCGGCGCTCGCCGCGCTGAAAGGCCAGCTTTATCTGGTGCTGGGAGCCTCGACGGAGGAACAGCGGCCGTATATCAGCGAGCTGTCTGCCGACGGGCGGGAGCAGCGCCGCCTGGCCGAGCTGGAAGCCAACGAGATGATCCAGAGCGACCTGTTTGCCGACGACAAATCCCTGTACTGCGCCGTCGTCCGGGTGGAGGAGGACAGCGCCTCGCAGCTGCTTTTGCTGCGCATCGACCGCCAGACCGGCAGCCAGACCTGGCTGTACACCTTCCCGGAGGGGACGACCTACGGCCCGGACGGCGTGGCCGGCGGGAAGATCGTGGTGGTACGCTACCCCGACCCGAACGACCCGGCGGGCAGCTTTGACCACTGGCTGCTGGACCCGAACGCCGACATTGCCGCCCAGCTGGCGCAGCCGCCGCTTTTTTCCACAGACAACGTCACCCGCAAAGGCCAGGTGTACCGGGGCGTGCTGAGCCTGGCGGACCTCCCGGCGGGGACCTGCACCCTGACGGAACTGGAGACCGGCAAAGAAACGGTGTTTTCCGTCAATGCGGAAACGCTGGACCTGCCGGAGGAAACGACGGACTTTTTCTGTTCGCTGGAAACGCCGGGCATCGCCATGCTGCAGGTGACCTGCCCCGGCCAGACATACCGCTTTGTGTACGACCCGGACCAGGGCGGCTTTGTGCCCTTTACGCTGGCACGGCAGTCCGACTACACCGACGGCGCTGTGGTGCCGTTTGGTGCCTGGCAGGATATGCTGGTGCTGTACATCGGCGACCAGGCGGTCCGGCCGCCGGACCCGGACCTGGCCGCGCCGGAAGCGCCGGAGGTGATCGTTTCGCAGTACGCCCTGCTGCCGACCGGGGATTTTCTCCGCAGCGAACCGAACTACCAGCTGATCCGGCTGCCATAGGGCGGGCGGACCCTGTTGCAGAAAGGACGGATTTTGGACATGGACCAGCACAGATCAGCCAGTACCGTTTTGGCCTTCGCCCTTTTGCTCTCGCTGGCGGGATGCGGCGGCGTCCCCGGCGGGCCGGCGCCGGCCGCCTCCCCCGCACCAAACGCACAGGCGCCGGAGGCAGCCACGGCGGAAACGGCCGTCCAGCCTTTTGCGCTGGACGGCACGCTGACCGGCGCGGGCGTACACAGCGGCTACGGGAACCAGGACGGCTTTTATACCGTGCGGTATGCCGCGGACGGCACCGCCAATGTGATGTTTGTGGACTATGCCGCAGGGGTGGAGACCTGCCTGTGCGCGAGCCCCAACTGCACCCACGACAGCGAGGCCTGCACCTCCTGGTGCGGCTGCCCGGCCAATATCCCGGACGTGTTCCCCGCCGGCGACCGGCTGGTCTGGGTCTACCTGGGCAACCCGGAGTATGTGGACGAGTACGGCGACGCCGCCCGCTGCAAAATAGAGGTTTCCCGTTTGGACGGCTCAGACCGCAAAACAGCGGCCGTACTGGATCCGCGGCTGCAGCTGGTATACGGCTCGATCGGCGTGGGAGAGAACGCCGTGGCAGCCCTGGTCTCTGCACTGCAGGACGGTTCCGAACAATTGGAAGAAACATGGCAGCTGCTGCTGATCCCCCTCGACGGCGGGGAGATACAAACCGTGGCAGAGTTCTCCGCGGATGATTTCTCTGTGCTGGAGCTGGCGGGCGGCGGCGACGGGGTCATCCATCTCGTCAAAACGCAGCCGTCAGAGGATTTCAAAAAACGGCTGGAGGACCTGCGAAACGGGACTGCCACCCCGGACCCGGAGACCGGCGTAGGGTTTGATTCCGCTGAAGCCATTGCAAGCAATGTGAGCCAAATCGTTTCCGTCCATGGGAACGGCAGCTTTGTCGAAACAGAGGTCCGGTGGAAAAGCGTTGCGGGTTCCTATCAGGTGATCGGCAACCGAATGATCCTGCTGGAATCTGATACGGAAGGGCTTACGCTCCGCGATATTGATTTGGCAAGCGGGGAAGAACAGGCGCGGAAAGTCCTTTTGCCGCCGGTGGAGGTCCCCTTTGCCGAATATACCAACCGTCTTTCCCTCTGTGCGGTCACGGATGACTGGCTGATCGTCCGAAATTCCTTTTCGGATCACAGCTCGCCCCAAACGGTGCAGCAGCTGCTGGCCATCCGCCGCCAAACCGGCGAGGTCACCCAACTGCCGGATTGGAGCGCCGCACTTGGCGGCGACTGGCTGCCGGCTGCCGCGACCGCGGACTATCTGCTGCTGATGCAGAAAGGCGGAACACAGTTCTTTGTGGCCGGGCTTCCGCAGGCGCTGGCGCAGCAGGGCACCCCCAAAGCGGTGCGGAAGGTGTCGCCATAGCCCCTTTTTGAAACGATTTTGATACATCGGCCGGGTAAAATGGCGGTATACGGCGCGGGCAGGCTGTGCGGCCGGCCCGCCGGGAAGGAGCAACGCCATGCATCCTGCGTGTGAACTAAAACTGGACGACCTGCGCAAGACCTATCTGCTGCCCCAGCCGCTGCTGCGCCTGCCAAAGCGCGGCGGGGCGGCCGCGCAGCCCAAAACCAAAAAGGCCCTGGCCGGGGTGTCGCTGACCCTCGGTCCGGGGCTTTACGGCCTTTTGGGTCCCAACGGCGCGGGCAAATCCACCCTGATCCACATCATCACCGGCGGGCTGGCCCCCGACTCCGGCCAGGTGCTGTGGTGCGGCGCGCCGGCGCGGGGCATCGGCTTCCGGCGGGTGCTGGGCTACATGCCCCAGCAGCAGGGGTTGTACGACAGCTACACCGGCCGCCGCTTTCTGGCCTATATGGCGGCGCTGAAAGAGATCCCCCGCAGATCCGTCCCCGCCGAGGTCGACCGCGTGGCCGCGGCGGTGAACCTTTCGGCCGAGCTGGACAAGCGGCTGTCCGCCTACTCCGGCGGCATGAAGCAGCGGCTTTTGCTGGCGTCGGCGCTTTTGGGCGACCCCAAACTGCTGATTTTGGACGAGCCAACCGCCGGCCTTGACCCGCGGGAGCGGGTGCGGCTGCGCACCCTGCTGGCCGGCATGGCGTCCGACCGCATCATCCTGGTGGCCACCCACGTGGTGTCCGACGTGGAAAGCGTCGCCACCCAGGTCATCCTGCTGCGGGCCGGGCAGATCGTGGACGCCGCCCCGGTGCCCGACCTGATCGCCCAATACGCCCCCGGCAGGGGTTTGGAGGACGTGTATCTGGCCGTGTTTGGCGAGGGGGACGGAAAATGAGCAAGCGAACATCCCGCGGGGAAACGGGCCGCGCCGTGCGGCAACGCCCCCTTCCGGCGGCTTTCCAAAGGCTCCCCTGTAAGGGGAGCTGTCCGCACGGCGGACTGAGGGGTGCATTGCCGCCTTCCGGGGGCCGGTATCTCTCCGGGCCGGCCGGCTGCGCCGCGGCGGGGAGGTGCCGGATATGAGCCTTTTCTTTGCCGAGCTGCGCAAGGTGTGGGGCAGCCGGGTGTTCCCCATGCTGCTGGCGGTACTGGCGGCGGCCAACCTGCTGCTTTTGTGGATGGGCACCCGCCCCACCGCCAGCCAGCCCCCGGCGGCCGCCTGGCGCGCCGTGGGGGCGGAGCTTTCCGGCCTGACCATGGAGGAAAAAGGCGAGTTTTTGCACGGCAAACTGACCGAGTACGAAAGCCTGCTGAAGATCGACTACTACTACCGGCAGCTGGCCTACGGCAGTTTGTACATGCAGTCCTACCGGCAGGACAACGCCGCCCTGTTTGAGCAGTACGAGCAGGAATACCGGGACAAAAGCTACCGCCTGTATACCGACGACCTGAACACCGACTACCGGCTGTTCACCCAGCTGGCAAGCGAGTACGACACCGTGGCGGCCTACCCGGAGTTCCTGGACGGCGTGCAGGCACGGGCCACCCAGCTGGCGGGCATCTCCATCTTCCAAAACGACGAGACCGGCTACGATATGGAAAATATCGAGCTGACCGCCTCCGTCTACGCCGGCCTGGGGGATACCCCCATCGACTACTACCCGCAAAAGGGGCTGTACACCGCCATCTCCTACGCCTTCACCGACCTGATCCTGCTGGCGGGTATGCTGCTTTTGGCGCTGCTGCTGGTCCGGCAGGAGCGGGACAGCGGCCTGCTGGGCCTGGTGCGCAGCCTGCCCGGCGGCCGGCTGAAAACCGCGCTGTCCAAGCTGGCGGCCTTTGGGGCCAGCCTGCTGGCGGTGCTGGCGCTTTTGTACGGCGTCAACCTGGTTTACTGCGGCGCGTCCTTCGGCCTGGGGCCGCTGGGCCGCACCATCCAAAGCGTGCCCGCTTTGATGCGCTGCACCATGCAGATCACGGTGGGGCAGTACCTGTTCCGGTTTTTGCTGGCCAAGTGGGCCGGGGCCTTTGTCATGGGGCTGTGGGTCATGCTGGCGGCGCTTGCCGCCCGCCGGGCCGCGGCGGGCTGGGCGGCGGCGCTGGCGGTGCCGCTGGCCATGTACGGCATCCGGGCGGCCATCCCCGCCACCGCGCGGCTGAACGTCGTCAAATACGCAAACCTGGCCAGCCTTCTGCAAACCAATGAGCTGTTGGGCAACTACCGCAATCTCTACTGGTTCGGCCACCCCATCGGGCTGCCGCTGGTGGAGTGGACGGCGGCAGTTTTGTACGGCGCGGCGTTTTTGGCGGCTTTCTGCCTGGCGTTTGCCAAAGCGCAGCTGCTGCCGGCGGCAAAGCGCAGCTTTGTGCTGCGGCGGGCGCACAAAACCCGCCCCACCACCGTCCGCCGGGAGGAAGCCCGCAAGCTGCTGGTGACCGGCGGCGCGGCAGCGTTCCTGGCCGCGTTTTTGGCCTTTGGCATCTACCAGGGCGTGACGTCCGAGAGCTACATCGGCGCCGAGGAGATCTATTACGCCCATTACATGAAAGGCGTCTCCGGCCCCTTCACCCAAGAGAGCTACGACTGGCTGGAAGAACAGGGCGGGGAGTTCGCCCCCATGCTGGAGGCCCAGCGCCTGGTGGCCGAGGGAGCTTTAAGCTCCGACGCGATGCTGGCCTACATGGGCCTGCAGCAAAAGTACAGCGTCTACCAGGAGGTGATCGGCCAGAACATCAACACCTACCTGAAAGAGCACCCCGGCGCCTGGCTGGTGTATGAGAGCGGCTACCGGCAGCTGTTCGGCTTTTCCGGCACCGCCGACCTGCAGGACACGCTGTACGCGGGGCTTTTGTGCGCCGTCTGCTTTGCGGGACTGTTTGCCATGGAGCGCCGCGGCGGCATGGACGAGATCTTGCGCGCCACGCCGCTGGGCCGCAGGCACACGGTGCGCGCCAAGCTGCTGGCGGCAGGGCTGGCCGCCGCGGCCATCGCCGCCGGCACCACGCTGCCCCATCTGATCCAGGTGCTGCGGGACTACGGCTTGCCGGCGCTTTCCGCCCCCGCCATGAGCATCCCGGAGTTCGAGACGCTGCCGGCGGCCGTCCGCCTGTCCGACGTGCTGGTGTTCTGGCTTTTGTGCCGCACGGCGGCCTGCCTGTGCATGGGCGGGGTGACGCTGTGGCTGGGGCAGGTGTTCGGCAGCTTTCTGCCGGCGCTGTTCGTCAGCGCGGCGGCCTACTGCCTGCCGCCGCTGCTGGCGCTTTCGGGCATGGAAAACGGCATCCAGTGGCTGGGGACCTGGCCGCTGTTCCACGCCGCGGCGCTGCTGACGGTACAGGGCTGCGGCGGGCCGGAGGGCACACCCTACACCCTGGCCTGGGCGGCGGTGCTGCTTTTGCTGCTGGCGCTGGCGGCCGCCTGGGCGCTGGGCCAAAGCCTGCTTGCCCGGTACGAGTACGCGGGCATCGACCTGGCGGCGGAAGGATAGCCCGCGCCGGCCGCAGGGCCGCATAAACGCCGATTCCTCCGGGCACACTGAACGGTGCACAGCCCGGAGGGATTTTTTTGCCGCGCAGACGCGGCCCCGGCGGGCGGCGGAAAGGCGGCGGGAGCAATGGAACAGCAGCACAGGGACGCAGGGTTTGGCGCGGGATGCAGCGCCGTCAGCTGGCAGGGCGGCGGCGGGCGGCACCTGTTTGGCCGCAATTACGACTTTGACCGGCTGGCCCAGGGCAGCGGCGTGCTGTTTGTGCCGCGGGCCTGGGCCTACCGCACCTGCCTGGACGGCAGCGACCCCCGCCCCGGCGAGGCCTGCCGCGCCCGCTACGCGGCGCTGGGCATGGGCGTGGTGCTGCCCGGCGGCGCGCCGGTCCTGTACGAGGGCGTCAACGAGTGCGGGCTGATGGGCGCGCAGCTGTATTACCGGCAGTTCGCCCACTACCTGCCCGGCGGACGGCCCGGCCTGCCGCGGGTGCAGCCGGGGCTGGCGCTGGGGCATCTGCTGGCCCAGTGCGCCAGCGTGGAGGAAGCCGCCCGCCTGCTGGCCGACGGCATGGGCCTGGCAGGGCTGCCGCTGGCCGGCAGCGTCCCGCCGCTGCACTGGATGCTGGCCGACCGCACCGGCGAGGCCATGGTGGTCGAGCCGGACGCCGGCGGGCTGCAGGTCTACCGGAATACCGCCGGGGTGCTGACCAACAGCCCGCCCTACCCCTGGCACCGGCTGAACCTGCTGAACTACACCGGGGTGCAGGCCGCCGACCGGGGCGGGATGCAGGCCGGCGACGAGGTGGTGGAGCCCTGCTTTTCCGGCAGCGGCGGACAGGGGCTGCCGGGGGACTTCAGCGCGCCGGCGCGGTTCGTGCGGCTGGCCTTTTTGCGGGAGCACACGCTGCCCGGCCGCACCGAGGACGCCGACGCCGCGGCGGGCTTCCACCTGCTGCAGAACGCCGCCTTCCCGCTGGGGGCGGTGCGGTTGGCCGATGCGCCGCCCCCGGCCCGTCTGGACAGCGGCATCCTGCCCTTTGACTACACGGTGTACAGCGTGGTCCTGTGCGCCGAGAGCCGCCGCCTGTACTGGACCACCTGGGACAACCTGCGGGTGCAGTGCGTGGAGATGGCCCCGCTGCTGGCCCGCCGCACCCTGGCCCGCCTGGACCTGCCCGCCGGCGCGGACATCGCCTTCCGCAACGGCGAGATGCGGGAAGCCGGCGTCTGAGCAGGCGCAAACGGCTTCCACCCAAAAGGCTCCCCTGCAAGGGGCTGCGGAGTCGAGCGCCGCCTGGGGTCTGCGCCGCCGCAAAGTTCCGGGACGATGCCAGCATCGTCCCCTGCGGAGGCGGGGCAATGTCCTGCCGAATTTTGCAGGATATCTCCGCCGCCAGCCGGCAATGCACCCCTCCGTCTGCGCCGAACGGCGCATCCACCTCCCCTTGCAGGGGAGGCTTTGGGAAGCCGCCGCCCGGAAGGCTCCCCTGCAAGGGGAGCTGTCGGCGTCAGCCGACTGAGGGGTGCGGCACCTCGCCCTGCCAATACCCTTCCGGGTTGCCTCAATCCTCCCCAACCTTGCGGTGCGGCGCTTACACAAAACCACAGTGTCCCCCCTTCGCAACCCTCCCCGGCGGGCGTGAACGCCCGCCCTACAATATAACGTATACGTGCAACGGCGCCGGGAGCGGCAGCCCCCCTGCGTAGGGGCCGATGTCGGCGCTGTTGTGCGGCGCCCACGGCGTGGTCGCCCCCCTGCGTAAGGGCCGATGCTTGCACCGGCCCGCCGACGGGCCTGGCGGATGGCTGACTCTTATCTGTCATCGCCCGCTCGCGGCGGCTTTGTAGGGCGGGCGATTTCGCCCGCCGCTTGGGGTCTGCGCCGCCGCAAGGTTTGCGGGACGATGCGAGCACTGCCGCCCGAAGGTGGCGTTTCGGAGCGCAAAGCACGAAGTGCCGGCTCTTAGCGCGGAGATCGTCCCCCACGAAGCACAGGGCAAGGCTCTGCCGGGCCATCTTCACCGCCAGCCGGCAATACACCCCTCCGTCTGCGCCTTACGGCGCATCCACCTCCCCTTGCAGGGGAGGCTTTGGGAAGCCGCCGCCCGGAAGGCTCCCCTGCAAGGGGAGCTGTCGGCGTCAGCCGACGGAGGGGTGCCGCACCTTGCCCTGCCAATACCTTTCCGGGCCGCCGCCCCCTGCCTCCTCGGCGGGCGTTTTCGCCCGCCGCTTGGGGCCTTCCGCCGCCGCAAGGTTCCGGGATGATGCCAGCATCATCCCCTGCGGAAGCATACGGCAAGCTCCCGCCCCGATCCCGCTCACAGCCCAACGGGCCGCACCTTAATTCCTCATTCCCAATTCCTCATTCCTAATTTCACATCCCCCCGCCCCCACCGGAAACTCCCCCCGCCCCCTCTACCCTCTCCCCCGTAAAATGTGATACAATACATTTGACGACCGTTTTATCTTCCCGCCGGCGCCCGGTTTGCGGGCCCGGCCCTGCCCGGAGAGGAGGCCCTGTTTTGAAGCAGCCCATCCAGTGGAAAACCATCGCCGTCGACCAGGCGTACAACCTGGCGGCAGGCTTTTTGTATGCGGCGGCCATCAGCTATTTTGCCGGCGGCGCCGATTTTGCCCCCGGCGGCGTGTCCGGCCTGGCGCTGATCGCCAGCCACCTGTGGGGCCTGCCGCTGGGCGCGGTGACGGTGGCCCTGAACATCCCGCTGGCGCTGGGCAGCGTCTTTTTTGTGGGGCGGCAGTTTTTGATCAAAAGCATGGTCAGCACGCTGTACTGCGCGCTGTTCCAGGACGTCATCTTCGCCCGGCTGCCCACCTACGGCGGCGACCCGCTGCTGGCCGCCCTGTTCACCGGCATTTTGTGGGGCGTGGCCATCGCGCTTTTGTACATGCGGGGGTCGTCCAGCGGCGGCACCGACTTTTTGACCGTCAGCATCAACACCCGGCGGCCCCACTTGTCGGTGGGGGTCATCACCGGCGTCATCGACGTGGCGGTCATCCTGATCGGCTGGCCGGTGTTCGGCTCCATCGACTCGGTGCTCTACGGCCTGGTCACCACCGTGCTCACCAGCTTTACCATTGACAAGATCATGGCTCAGTCCTCCTCCAGCAAGATGCTGACCATCATCACCACCCGCGGCCAGTACATTGCCGACTGGATCGGCCGCAACTGCGACCGCGGCTCCACCCTGGTCAAGGCCACCGGCACCTTTACCGGCACCGAGCGCCAGATCCTGCTGTGCGCCTGCAGCCGGCTGCAGGTGTACGGCATCCGGGCCGCCGCCTATGCCATCGACCCCAGCTGCATGGTGATGATCTCCGAGACCAGCGAAGTCTACGGCGAAGGCTTTTCCGACCCGTCCCGCAAAAACTCCTTCAGCTGACAAAGCGCCGTTTTTCGGCCGCCGCCCTGCCCCGCAGGCAGCCGGCGGCCTTTTTGCATCCGCCGGGCGGGAGCTGTTTTCCACCGCCTGACGCCGGCGCGATTTTCGCGCTGTTTTGATTGCATGCCGCCGCCCAAAGGCGTATAATAAAGCTGCAAAGGCATTTTCGCCCGGCCGGCGGGCCCAAGCGGAGCGGCGGCGCGGCTTTTCTGGCGTTTTATCGCACGTTTTTCAAGTGCAAGCCCCTGGGGCAAAGTTGGTCGAAATTTCCATTTGCCCGCCCGGCGGCCCGTTCGGCGGCCTGACGCCGCCTTTACAGTTTGTATACGGGTATTCCACAGTTGAATTGTTGAAAACCCTGTTGAAACTGTTAAAAACCCGATGGATTTTCCAAACTGTATCATTTTTGCCCGGTTTGCCGGGCAAAGCGCCTCAACAAACTGTTGAACGCCGCCCGCGAAAATGCTACAATAAACGGACAAACCGACCCCCGGCGGGCCCGCCCTGCCGTACAACAAAAAGCTATGGAGGCTTTATGCACTGGCTCGACCGTCTGGAGCGGCGCTTCGGCCGCTATTCCATCCCCAACCTGATGAACATCGTGCTCATCGGCCAGGTTGCGGTGTGGTTCATCACCATGTTTGTCAACTACGGCGTCTACTCGCTGCTGCTGCTGACCCGCAGCGGGCTGGCCCATCTGGAACTGTGGCGGCTGGTCAGCTTTATCTTTGTGCCCAGCCTGCAGACCAATCTGTTCTATTTTGCACTGGAGATCTACTTTTACTGGTGGGTTGGCAACTCGCTGGAGCGCGCCTGGGGCGATTTCCGCTTTATGGTCTACTGGCTGGCCGGCATGGTCGGCGCCATCCTCAGCTGCCTGATCGTCGGCGCGGGCGGCACCTCCGGCCTGTTTTTAAGCCTGTTTTTCGCCTATGCCTGGATGTGGCCGGACCAGCAGATCCTGCTGTTCTTCTTCATCCCGGTCAAGGTCAAGTGGATCGGCTGGATCTCCGGCGCGGTCTGGCTGTGGGATCTGGTCACCTCGCTGCTCAGCCGCAGCTACGGCAATGCGCTGAGCCTGGTGTTCGGCCTGGCGGGTTTCCTGCTGTTCTTCGGCGGCGAGATCTTCCACTGGTGCCGCGACACCATCGTCAGCTACAAGCGCCGCCGGGACTGGCAGAACAAGTGGAAATGATCCCGGCCGGCCAGGCGTTTTGTCTCTGCGCGGCAGGGGCCCCGCGCCCGCAGCCTGTTTGGGGCTGCGCCCGCCGCGTCGTTCGTTTTCCGTTTCGGGGCGTGCCTGCGCGCGCCGCTGCCGCCCCCTTCTTTTCATTTTCCGGGAGGTTCTACCCATGAAACTGGTCACTGCCATCGTCAACAAAGAGGATTCCAAGGCTGTCTGCAACGAGCTTCTGCGCTCGCACTTCTACGTCACCCGGCTGGCCACCACCGGCGGCTTTTTGATGGCCGGCAACATGACGCTGATGATCGGCACCGAGGACGAGCGTGTGGACGAGTGCATCGCCTGCATCTCCAAGTGCTGCAAACAGCGCACCGAGATCGTGCCCGGCACCGCCTCCATCGGCCTGGGGCTGGAGAGCGCCATGCCCATCGAGGTCACGGTGGGCGGCGCCACCGTCTTTGTCACCAATGTCGAGCGGTTTGAAAAGCTGTGATGCTTGACCGCCTGGCAGGCAATGCGGCGCTGAAAGCGGACCTGGCCGCCGCGCTGGCCGCGGGCCGGCTGGCCCACAGCATCCTGCTGGTGGGCGAGCGGGGCTGCGGGGCCGGCTTTGCCGCACGCTGCCTGGCCGCCGATTACCTGTACCCCGCCGGCGGCCCCCACGCCGAGGCGGTTTTGCGTGGCGAGGACAGCGAATGCATCTCCATCCGGGGCGAGGGCGCGTCCGGCCAGATCAGGGTCGAGCGCATCCGCGCCGCCCGCGAGGCCATCCAGCACTCGGCCCTGTCGGCGGACGCCCGCGGCCGCGTCATGTTCCTGTACGGCGCCCAGGACATGAACCAGAGCTCGGCCAACGCCCTGCTCAAGATCATCGAGGAACCGCCCGAAGGGGTGCTGTTCCTGTTTACTGCCGCCAGCGCGGCCGGCGTGCTGCCCACCATCCGCAGCCGCTGCGCCGCCTACACCATCGCGCCGGTGCCCGGCCCCGAATGCGCCGCCGCGCTGCGCCGCCGGCTGCCCCGCCTGACGCGGGACCAGGCCGACGACCTGGCCTTTTTGTACGAGGGGCACATCGGCCTGGGCCTGGCCGCCGCCGACCAGCCGGACGTGCGCGAGGCGCTGGCCCGCGCGCGGGAGTTTGCCGCGCTGGCCGCCCAGGGCGACGCCTACCGCGCGCTGGCGCTGGTGACCAAACTGGAGCGGGACAAGACCGCCGCCGCTGCCCTGCTGGAGCAGCTGGCCTTTGTGTGCAGCGCGGCCCTGCGCCGCCCCGGCTACGCCGGGCTGGAGGCAAAGCGCGCCGCCCTGCTGCTGCGCGCCTGCGGCGCGGCGCGGGACGCTTTGCGGGCCAACGGCAACCTGCGCCTGACGCTGGCGGTGTTCGCCGCCCAGTGCTGCGGGGCCGCGTGACCCCCGCCCCTGCAGCCCCCGCAGCAAATCCCAAACAGATAAGGAACAACCATGAAAGTCATCTCTGTCAAATTCAAAGAAAACGGCCGGTCCTACTATTTTGACCCTGCCGACCTGCAGATCCGCCGCGGCGACTTTGTCATTGTCGAGACCGCCCGCGGCACCGAGTGCGGCGAGGTCGTCCGCGGCGTGCACGAGGTCTCGGCCACCGGCTTCAACAAGGAGCTGAAACCGGTGGTGCGCATGGCCGACGGCGTGGACATCCGCCGCATGCGCCAGAACCGCGACGACGAGCGCCGCGCTTTCCAGGTGTGCGAGCAGCGCATTGCCGCCCACGGCCTGGACATGAAGCTGGTGGAAGCCGAGTACACCCTGGACCGCAGCAAGCTGATCTTTTACTTTACCGCCGACAACCGGGTGGATTTCCGCGAGCTGGTCAAGGACCTGGCCGGGCATTTCCACACCCGCATCGAGCTGCGCCAGATCGGCGTCCGGGACGAGAGCAAAATGCTGGGCGGCCTGGGCATCTGCGGGCAGCCCTTCTGCTGCAGCCGCTTCCTCAAAAATTTCCAGCCGGTGTCCATCAAGATGGCCAAGGAGCAGGGCCTTTCGCTGAACCCTGCCAAGATCAGCGGCGCCTGCGGCCGCCTGATGTGCTGCCTGGCCTACGAGCAGAAAAGCTACGAGTATCTCAACTCCATCACGCCCCCGGTGGGCAGCACGGTGCGCACCCCCGACGGCGAGGGCGTCGTCACCGAGGTCAACGTCATTGCCGGCACGCTGAAAGTGCGCAGCAGCGTTGAAAGCCTGCCGCCCCGCATCTACAAGCGGGAGGACTGCGTCTACCTGCGCGGCGGCCGCCGCGCCCCCCGCCGCCCTGCGGACAAGCAGGACTGACCCGCCCCCGCGCCCTGACTTTTTCGGCGATTTGGGCTTGCAAACTGCCTGGTTCAATGGTACAATGATTTTATCCAGTAAAGTCCGGGCAATCTTATTAAGGCTTTACTGTCTGCCGCCGGCCGGCTGGCCGTGCAGTGCCGCCGGGGGCAAATTCAATCAGCACGGAGATAAGGAGTTTCACTATGGCTCATATGGTTACCGACGAGTGTGTTGCTTGCGGCGCTTGTGTTGACACCTGCCCCGTTGGCGCGATCACCCTGGGCGACAAGGCTGAAGTCGACGCCTCTTCCTGCGTTGACTGCGGCGCCTGCGAGGGCGTCTGCCCCACCGGCGCGATCAAGGCTGAGTAATCGCTTTGACAAAACGCGGCGCGGCGTGAAAGGCTGTTTCTGCCTTTCATGCCGCGTTTCTTTTTGCGCCTGCGCCGCTTTACCAGAATATTACACCGATTTGACCTGTTCCTGATAGAACCCCGCCCCCTCCGCCTGTTACAATGACAGCACCGGTCTTTTGCAAAAAAAGCGGCCGGACAGCAAAAAGGACCCCGGTTTCCGGCAGGCGGCTGCGTATCCTGCATACTGCACAGGAAAGGGGCGGAGAGGAAGCAGTATGGTCACCCTGGAACACGCCATCGTGCAGGCTGTCTATGCGGCCAAGACAGACACCGCGGCGGCGGACGCTTTTGTACAGCAGTATCTGCCGTTTGTGCGGGCCGAGACGGTCCGCTTTACCCGGCAGGCCATCGAGCAGGGCCACGAGGATGAGCTGAGCATCGCCCTGCTGGCCTTTTACGAGGCGATCCTCAGCTACGAAAAGGGGCGCGGGGCCTTTTTGCCCTACGCCGCGCGGGCCATCCGCAACCGCCTGATCGACCATTTCCGCGCCGAGCGCCGCCACCGGGGCCAGGTGTCCATGCAGGCGTCCGCCGGCGAGGACGGCCGCACGCTGGCCGACACCCTGCCCGCCAGGGACGAGCTGGACGCCAGCGAGCTGCGCCTGGCCAGCCGCCAGGAGATCGCCGCCTTCGGCGCGCAGCTGGAGCAGTACGGCATCTGTTTCAGCGACGTGGCGGACAACTGCCCCCGGCAGCAGCGCACGCTGGACGCCTGCCGCCGGGTGCTGGACTACGCCCGGTCAAACCCGGCGCTGCTGGACCGGATGGTGCAGACCGGCCGCCTGCCCATGGCAGAGCTGGCGCAGGGCTCCGGCGTGGACAAAAAGACGATGGAACGGCACCGGCGGTATCTGTTTGCGATCCTGCTGGCCTTTACCAACGGGTACGAGATCATCCGGGGCCACCTGTGCCAGCTTGCCCCGCGGGAAAGGAGGGCGCAATGACCTATCTTGTTATGGAAACGCACCCCGCCTATGCGGTGGTGCTGGACGAGGCCGGGCGCTTTCTCAAGGTGGCCAATCGGGGCTACCAGCCGGGTGACCGGGTGACCGACGTCATCCCGCTGCGCGCCGCCCGCCTGACCCCGCTGCGCTTTGCCCCGGCGCTGACGGCGGCGGCCGGGCTGGCCGCCTGCCTCTGCCTGGGATATTTCGGCTGGTACCGGCCCGGCTACACCGCCTACGGCACGCTGAATATCCGCATCAACCCCGAGGTGGAGCTGACCCTCAGCCGCAGCGGGCGCGTGCTGGCGCTGGAGGGCTGCAACCCCGACGGCAACGCGCTGGCCGACGGCTACAACTTTGCCGGCAAACAGGCCGAGACCGTCACGGTGGAGCTGGTGGACCGGGCCATGGCGATGGGATTTTTGTCCGACGGCGATGCCGTCGCCCTGACGGTGGAAAGCGGGGACGGGGACTGGACCGCCGGCGAGGAAGCCGCCCTGACCCGCGGGCTGGAGGAAGCCTACGGCGAGAGCATCGTGGTCTGCCTGGGCGATCTGCCGGAACCCACGCCGGAGCCCACCCCGCCCCCAACGCCTGCGCCGACCCCTACGCCCACGCCGACGCCCACGCCGACACCGGCTCCGACACCTGCGCCCACGCCGCCGCCCGCCCTGCCGGACGATGATGACGATGATGACGATGATGACGACGACGATCGGGAGGATGACGACGACCGGGACGATGATGACGACGGGGACGATGACTGACCCCCGGCGGCGGACCATCATTTTGGCGCCCCGCCTTTTTTGAAAAAAATTTCTCTGCGGCCCCGGTTTTGGCAGACCGGGGCCGTATTCTTCTGGTGTAAGCAAAATCAAGGGAACGGAAACGAGACCCGGCGAAAAAACGGGACCCGGACCAAAAAAATTTTGCGGCGGCCCCGGTTTTCCAGACACGGCAGCGTATCCTTCCCACAAAGAAGCAAAACCCAAAACCAAAAGAAAAGGAGAATCCCCATGAAAAAGCACATCAACCGGCACAGCATCCTTCTGGCCCTGGCAGCAAGCGCCGCCCTGGCCCTGACCGCCTGCTCCGACACCGCCCCGCCGGCCTCCGCCGCGCCGGTGGCTCCGGCAGCCGACCCGACGCCCGCCGCCGAAACACAGCCTGCCGGCACGGTGCTGCTGAGCGTCAACCCCGAGATCGAGATGGATTACGACGCCGCCGGCAGCGTCCTGACGCTGGAAGGCAAAAACGACGACGCGCTGGCCGTGTTGAGCGGCTATACCGGCTACGAGGGCCGGGCCTGCGCCGACGTGGTGGGCGAGCTGGTGGGCCGCATCCATCAGGGCGGCTACTTTGACGATACCATCAGCGGCCACGAGCGCAATATCGTGCTCAAGCTGGAGCAGGGCTCCGCCCAGCCCGGCGAGGCTTTTTTGGAAGAGCTGGCCGCCGCCGCGCAGAGCGCATCCGCCAGCGGGCAGATCGGCTCCCGCGCCGTGACGCTGGACGAGGACGACTACGACGATGCCTACGGCGACAAGGGCTACATCAGCGCCGAGGCGGCCCGGGAGGTGCTGTCCGCTCAGCTGCAGCGGGATGACCTGCAGTTTGTCGAGCGGGAGTACGACCTGTCGGACGGCGAGTATGAGCTGGAGTTCGTGCTGGACGGCGTCGAGTACGAGTATGAAGTGAACGCCGTCACCGGCAAGGTGACCGAGGCCGAGCGGGACGGCGCTGACGATGACGGCCGCGATGATCTCTACGATGACGATTGGGATGACGGTCAGGACGATCTCTACGACGACGATTGGGACGACGGCCGGGACGACCTCTACGACGACGACTGGGACGACGACCGGGACGACCTCTACGACGACGATTGGGACGATGACCGGGACGACCTCCACGACGACTGGGACGATGACAGGGATGACCTCTACGACGACGATTGGGACGACGGCCAGGACGACCTCGACGATGACTGGGATGATGACAATGACGACGACGACTGGGATGATGACAATGACGACGGCGACGACGATGACGACGATTGGGACGACTGAGTCCGAATATCACGCCGCCTGACCGGACGGCAAAAGAATACCGCACAAATCCGGGGGCTGCCGCGCGGCAGCCCCCGGATCCTGTGCAGAAAGTGCCCGCCGTCAGTTCAGGCGATAGCCCACCTTGAACACGGTGGAAATGTCCAGCTCCGGCCCCAGCTTGCGCCGCAGCTGGCGGATGTGCATATCCACCGTGCGGGTGCGCAGCGGCGTGGCCACGCCCCACACCCGGTCCAGCAGTTCCGCGCGGGAGAACGCCTGCCCCCGATGGCACAGCAAAAACGCCAGCAGGCACAGCTCCTTGGGCGAAAGCGCCACCGGCTGCCCGTCCTTGCTGGCGCGGCCGGTCTCCAGGTCCAGTTCGATATTTTTGTACCGCATCACCGGCAGGGTCTGCCGGCTTTTTGCCGGGCGGCAGGGATCCATGGCGTGTTCTTCCCCTTTCTTCTGTGCGAAACACTCGCTGTATTGGCGGCATAATCAGTTTTTCCGGCGTCTGTGCCGGCGCGCCGCCCGGCGGGCAGGCGGTGCCGCGCCCGCGTTTTGTTCTTCTATAATCAACTTTATCTATTATAAGTCAACAATAACAGAACGTCAATACGGTAGACTACTTGTAACAAGTGTTGCAAGGGGGCGCCGCAGATGTACGATATGGGCGCGCGGCTTCAGGCGCTGCGCAAGGCGAAGGGCTGGTCGCAGGAGGCGCTGCGCCGCAAGGTGAACAAGGCAAAGTCGGTCATCAGCGGGTACGAGTCCAACCTGCGCACGCCGCCGCTGGACGTGCTGACCAGTTTGGCGGCGCTGTACGGCGTCTCGCTGGACTACCTGGCCGGCATCGACAAGCGGGAGATGCTGCCCATCGAGGGCCTGACCGACGCCCAGCGCAGCCTGGTGCAGACCATCGTGGTGGAGCTGCAAAGCCCCAACCCCAGGGGCGCCCGCACCCTGACGCCCCGCCAGCTGGATATCCTCAACTCGCTGCTGTACGAGTTTACCAAGGACCGCTGACCCCGCCGCCTTGCATTTTGCGCCGGGCGGCGTATAATAAGCAGGTAACACTGTTCCCGCATCCCGCAGAAAGGGGCATCCCCATGCTTTTGGCCATCAACATCGGCAACACCAACATCACCTGCGGCGGCTACGCCCGCGACGGCAAGCTGGCTTTTTCGGCCAAGCTGTTTGCCGACAGCGCCCTCAGCTCGGACGAGCTGGTCTACAAGCTGGTCAACATGCTGGAGCTGTACGGGGTGTCGCCGCTGGAGCTGGACAGCGCCATCCTGGCCAGCGTGGTGCCGGCGCTGACCCCCCGTGTGCGGGAGGCCATCGGCAAAATGACCCAGGCCCCCCTGATGACCGTCGGCCCCGGCCTGAAAAGCGGCGTGCGCATCCGCATGGACAACCCCGCCCAGCTGGGCGGGGAACTGCTGTGCGCGGTGGTGGCCGCGCTGCGCCTGGCCCAGCCGCCGCTGATCGTGATGAACCTGGACACCGCCGCCACCATGCTGGCGGTGGACGCCGGCGGCAGCATCGTGGGCGGCGCCATCCTGCCCGGCCCCGGCCTGGCGCTGGACGCGCTGGTGCGCAACACCGCCCAGCTGCCCCAGGTGGAGCTGGAGACCAGCCCCAAGGCGCTGTTTGGCGCCAACACTGCCGACAGCCTGCACAGCGGCATCGTCAACGGCACCGCCGCCATGCTGGACGGCATGGCAGCCCGCTTTGCCGGGGAGCTGGGCGCGCCGGAGGCCCCGGTCATTGCCACCGGCAGCCTGCCCCAAAGCATCCGCGCCGCCTGCCGCACCCCCATCCGCTACCGCGACACGCTGATCCTGGACGGCCTGTTTGCCATCTGGCAGCGCAACGCCCGCCGCTGACCCGCCCGCCGCGCATCCGCGCAAAATCCCGAAAAAAAATACTTGACAAACCCTATGGCCGGGGCTATAATAATAAAGCTGATTTCAGCAGCATATTGCCCCTTAGCTCAGTCGGTTAGAGCCAACGATGCGTGGTTAATGTTTTGCATTTCTTCCTTAGCATCATTCGCCTACCGCTTGTATGTTAATCAGGGCACCGAAAATCAGCGTACCTACAATATATTGCCCCTTAGCTCAGTCGGTTAGAGCACCTGACTGTTAATCAGGGTGTCCTCGGTTCAAGTCCGAGAGGGGCAGCCACCGCGCGATGGAACATATCGTTCCATCGCGTTTTTTGTTGTCTCGAAAATCATCTGTTTTAAGATTGTATCCTGCCATAGCTCAATCGGCTGGAAAATTGACAGGCGTATGCGTGTTAATCAGATCACAATCACATGGTTTCTATCCCCTATCTTGAATCTATTCCAAAAGCGCGACGGAGGAATGATTGCACTCATCCCTCCGTCGCTTCAGGCAGTTTTTCGGGTTTGATTAGCGGCTGCACGGTTCCGTTTCCTGATTTTAGGCGGCGGCTGAAGACTGGCGTTCTCTACACCTTTTACACCTTCCAATACAGCATCATTCAGAAACTGCTCATAGTTCCAGTCCAGAACAAAGTGAAGTTTATATCCGCGTCCCAATTCGATTCGCTTATACAGCTGCGCAATGATCATTCGCTTTCTTTCAATAGAAGCCATTCCAAATTCACCGCTCCATCCCAGGAAGCGGTCATAATAGGAACCAAGCTCTTCAGAAATCTTCTTCTGATTGGTAAGTTGCTGTTCCAGCTCGATTGCGGTTCTTTGTAGCTCTTTCTTTTTTTGAGATGCCTCCTCGATCAATCGACTAAGCATTTCGGGGTTAAACCTGCTTTTCCCCATTAGGGATTTTGCAACCTCTTGTTCAAGATTTTCCTGCTCCTGGGCGGCGTTGTCGGCTTTCTTTTTGGCATCTTTTACCCTGTCAGATAATGCTTTGATTTCCTCCTTCATTCGTTTTTCGATGGATGCGTCTTTTGGGGTGTCCCTTATGGAATCGAGCAAAAGCCAGGTTACTTGAATGACCAGCCGTTCAACACGCTTTGCCACATACGCTCTTTGTCCGCTGCATTCGACTCGGTGGTTGGCTCCCATATAGCAGAGATACTCTGCATATTCACGTTTTGCGCCCTTGCCTGGGTTGCTGGACGTCATCCTGCTGCCGCAGGTAGCACAATACAGGTTTCCCCCAAGCAGGGCTCCCGTGCTGTTTTGGCGTGGAATATTTCTCCAGTCGGCGTTTTTTCGCTTTCGCTGTTCCACAATCACCTGCGCTTCGTCAAACAGCTCCTGCGTGATGATTTGCAGCTCCGGCAAGAATGTCGATGTTACATCCTTTGTTATCAGATATCCGGTATACTGCCGTTCTGCCAGAATGCGATTCACTTTCAGCGCATTGAATTTTGCGCCGTGATGTGTGCGTATACCTCTTTCGTTCAATTCGTTGGCCATGACAAACGGCCCGGCTCCCTTATAAACCGTTCTTTCAAATATTTCCTTTACAATGGCCGCTTCTTCAGGATCGATCTCAAGATCCTTGACCGGTTTGTTTTTCTTGTTCAGCCGGCCTTTTTCAACAGCCCTGTAGCCGTAGCGCACCGGGCCGCCGGTATACAACCCTTCGGCCCGCATCTGATCCAATCTGGTTTTGATGCGCATGGATGTCTTGCGGGACTCGCCTTCGCTCTGCCAGTATCGAATATAGTTGATCAGTGAATCGGTATGGCTTTCGAACTTTTGTTCGCCTTCTTTGACGCTGAAAATTCGGATTCCCTGCTTGGCGAACCACTCCACCACAAAGGGCGTTTCATCATCGCGCCGACCCAACCGGTCGAACATAAACACCAGCAGGATATCAAATCGTTGATTGACTGCATCATCACGCAGTTCCTGGATCGCGTCACGGTCGTTTGCCGCCACCTTAAATCCCGAAACGCCTTTCTCGCACAGCTCTTTAATAATGATCCAGCCCTGTGCCTCGGCAAACTTCCGGCATTCGATACGCTGCATGGGAATGTCATCGTGATCTACCTGTCCTTTTGTGGACACACGATACAAGCATTCTACCCGTTCCATTTCCTTCACCTCCTGTGGTCTACCACACAACATATCCTTAATCATGGTAAATAGCTATTACCAATACCAACAACAATCGTGTTGAATTACTGCCATTTTTTTACCCGCTCTGCGTATGCGTCCATCACCAGTGACTTAACTTTTTCCCTTGACTGGCTATCCCTTTTTCCAACAAATTCGATGTCAATATGACTTCCCAAAAAGGAAAAGCTAAGTTGATTGATTCCCATTGTAAATTCATCAATGCTATATACGTTTTCTCTGGTTTGCCGTTTGTTTTGCATCAATACCTCCATATAGACAAAATAAAAAGCGGAGCGGTCCTTTTTTGAGGCACCGCTCCGCTGTTCTATTTTAATCGAATCACGAAATGTTTTATGTTTTATTCATTGTGGGTAATCGTTTACAACAAGACACCATCCAATCCATGCCGGTAGAGGTCATACCGAAGTTCACACTCTATGGTGACAACCGTAACGCCATGTTTGCGGAACATCCGCAGCAGCCAACCCAACCATTGCCGATGGACAGCCAGCCGGGACAGCCGCGGCACGACCACGACGTCCACCAAACGTGCGCGCACTGCCCGTATCATGGCAAATAACCCCGGCCGCCAGATGCTGTGCCGTCCGCACCGGTCCTCACTGGTACCAACGATCTCAAGCCCCTGCTGCTGTGCCGCCTGCAGGGAATTCAGTTTCTGTTCCGCCAGCCGGTGACGATCTCGTGATCTAACATAAACCCAGGCGCGTGGATAGAACAGCGCCCGGTCTTTTTCCCGATGCAATGCCTTTTTCCTCCGTTCACTCATCTGTCTCGTCATACCCCGGCAATATCATCCAGTGCCGTCCGCCCGGCTCGATCCACTGGCCGTTCTTAGCCCCGAAGGTGTGGATTCCGTACTGCAATAATGACATAAGCAGGCCGTCCAGTTCGGCGCGGCCGCAGTGCAGGTGCGGAATGTCGGTGACGACCAGCACATCCACCTCGCCCGCCGCGGCGGCCCGCAGCAGATCGACCATGCCGGGGCGCAGCGAGAGCGGCTGTTCCTCGGTACCGGCTTGGGCGAGCAGCTCGAGCTCGCAGGGCCAGAGCAGCTTGCGCAGGGCACGGTGGCAGATCAGTTGCTGCTGGCGCAGGGTCAGGTCGGAGTCCTTGGTTTCCTGGATAAAGCAGATGGCGCGCATGGGTATTTCCTCCTATTTTACGTTCGGGTCATTTTCAAAGTCTGGCAAAAAGAAATCCGGGCCTTTGCGAGCCCGGAGAAAGGGTTGTATATCTTCAGTTTTGGTGGTAATCGGGATGCCGGATGGCAGCGCATCCAGCACCGCTTGGTGGTAGCGCCCGCCGGGTGCAGCCCGCGGGTCGAGGATGGCGACCGTACAACTGTCGGTCTCGGTGCGGATGGCGCGGCCGAAGCCCTGCCGCAGTTTCTGCTGCATTTCGGGCACGATCTCGGCCTGGATGTAGCTGTGCAGGTCAGGGTATTGCTGCCGCCGGGCTTCCCGTACCGGGTCAGGCACCGGGAAGGGCAGCCGCACGATCACCAGCAGCGAAACAATATCGCCGGGGAAGTCCACACCCTCCCAGCAGGGGCCGCCTGCCAACAGCACGGCGTTGTCGCAGCGTTTGAACTGCTCCACAAACCACTGCCCGCCGCGCGGGGCCTTGAACAGCGGCACCGGCAGCCTGCCTTCCAACTGCTCGTAGACATGGCCCATCTGGTCATACGAGGTGAAGAGCACCAGTGTGTGCCCGTGAGCCTTATGGATGAGCTGTTCGATTTGGCGGGCCAAGCGCTCATGGGATGTTTCTCCCCTGCTGGGCTTGTCCGCTTTGTGAGCAGCCGGCCGCGGCGGAAACAAAAGCAGGCAGTTTTTCGCATAGTCGAAGGGGGAGGCAACCTGCACCGTCTGTACGGCTGAGCCGCCATGCAGTCCCAACTGTCGCCGGACGTGAGTGAAGTTGTGCCCCGCGGCCAAAGTGCCAGAGGTCAAAATAGCGGGCTTCTCCCGCTGCCACAGCAGATCGCGCAAATAGCCGGGTTGGTCGCGGGGCACCGCACAGAGTGTAAACTCTGTATCGGTTTGCTTATCTGATACGGTGCCATATTCGATATAGGTGATCCAATCCTCCTGCGGCCGGGCAAACAGCGCGGCCATTTTGCTTGTGGCCTGCAACTGGTGGCGCAGAGAAAGCGGCAGTCGCGCCTGGTATCGCTGTAACAGTTCGCCGATACAGGTTTGCAAGGCAGCCAGTGTCGCCTGGCGCTCTGGGATTGTCTGATATGGAACCTGCCGATCTGCCCGTGCCCGATTCGGCGCTTGCGGCTGGTAGGCTGCGGCCAACATTTCGGTCGTAGCGCAGAGTTTCTGGGTGCCGCGGGTCAGGTGCTGTTGTTCCAGCCGGTGAGTCAGTTGCCGCAGCCCTTTTATGGAGAGCTGTTTGGTCAGCATTTGTTCCGCCGCTTCGGGCAGACGATGGGCTTCGTCGATCACGGCGGCCTGGTAATCGCGCAACAGCGGCTTCCAGCCATTCTGCCGGTGCAGGGCGTCGGCCAGCAGGTAATTGTGGTTGCAGACCTGGATGGAAACGGCCGGACCGTTCGATTCCCGCAGATACCGCTGGTAGCGGCAGCGGCTGCGCGCGGGGCAGAGCCGCGGGCAGTGCTCGGGCACACAAATTCTTCGCCGGTCAAAGCCGGAGAGACCGGCCAGCTTGT
>HBJMC02800__coassemble_118_pt1 | contig 61055 bp, 45 predicted proteins | sample HBJMC02800__metabat2_low_PE_013 | metagenome-assembled genome bin HBJMC02800 | reverse complement strand
TGAAGGGATGGTCCTTGAAAGGGTGCAATTCAGACAGCGGTATCTCCATAACCTTCTCCCGCTGGGCGTCGGCCCGGCTTTCCTCGGTGGAAAACAGGTCATCGACCGATGCCAGCTCTACTTTTTTCGCGTTGCTTTTCAAGTTTCAACACCTCCTTCGTCAGATTTTTGTACCCCTCGGCCACCTTGCCGCCGGGGTCGTGGGCAAAAATGCTCTTTCCCTCGGCGCTGGTCTCCTTGGCCCGGACCGAGTGGGGTATCTCGGTGCCGAACACCTTGATCTTGCTGCCATACGTCTCCCGCAGCAGAGCGGCGATCTCCCTGGCAAAGTTGGTGCGGTTGTCCACCATCGTCAGCAGGATACCGTCAATCTGGAGCTTGGGGTTCAGCTGCCGCTTGACCTTGTTAATGGTGGACAGCAGCTGCTCCAGGCCCTTGGCAGGCAGATACTCCGCTTGGACGGGGACTATGATCCGGTTGGCGGCGGCCAGAGCATTGACCGTGAGCATCCCCAGGGAGGGCTGGCAGTCAATCAGGATATGGGAATACTGTCCCTTCACCGTGTCCAGATACTGCCGCAGGATGGTCTCGCGGCTCATGGCGTTCACCAGCGACACCTCCATGCCGGACAGCTGGATGTCAGCGGGCATCAGGTCCACGCCCTCTTGATGGCGGAGAATGCCCTCGCCGGGTTTGATTGGTTCATCCATCAGGATGCGGCCCATTGCGTCCGAGAGAGTGAAGGGCAGCTTGTCCGGTTGCGGATTGCCCAGGCTGATGGTCAAGCTGGCCTGGGGATCAGCATCCACCAGCAGGACCTTCTTCCCGGCCTGGGCCAGCCCGATTCCTAAGTTGGCGCAAGTGGTCGTCTTTCCGACGCCGCCTTTCTGGTTGGCGACGGCGATGATTTGTGTGTTCATTGTGTCACCTCCTGGCAGGCATAAAAAATAGGCGCTCATTTCTGAACGCCTACTTGTTACCTATTATTATAGTAAGGACTAAACCTGTACTTTCAGTTGTTCTCTATATTCAGCGTAGTGTTCGCTAAGTACATAGTCAATCACCCAGTCCTTTGGAATAAGGTAGGTGTGACGGATGTAGTAGTGCTTTACACGGTTTTCTCGCATCAACTTTCGGGCCGTAGTGTCGCCAATTCCTCCAAGCATCTGGCGAAATTGGATGAGTGTCACCACAGTAGGATATTCCGTGTAAAGCTGCTCATAGTATTTCCTGTTTTTCATTGTATCAGCTCCCAAAAAACGTATTGTCAACAACGGGTAAAACTGCTACAATGACTTTTGTATTAAAACGGCAGTAACATAAGAATCATAATTAGGTTCGTGGGCATCCTGCATACATCCCTTCAACATCCCGCAGACGGTCCAAAATCAGTTCAAAAGCGGTTGAAATTTGGAGGGCTGGGAAATGCCCGGTTTTTAAGGCTTTTGTTTGGAAAATGCCGATTTTATCAGTGTTTCAGCGGGTTTTAGCTTCGCGGAAGGTGTCCGAAAAGTCCGGTTGGTTCCACTACAGGGTAGCAGGTTCGGGGTTGTCCCCAAAACTCAAAATCCGTTGGTGGCAACACCGTGTGGGTTCGACCCCCACCACCGGCACCAATAAAAAGAGCGTTGGAACGCATAGTTCCAACGCTCTTTTTTGCGTAAAGTACACACTTTGGTACACAAAAGCCCGGCCCGCAGGAAACAACCTGCAGGCCGGGCGGTTATTTTGGGGTGCTGCCAGCGTGTTACTGGGCGGCGGTGGTGCTGCCCAGGGTAACGTCAAAGCTCATCAAAGAGCCGTCGCGCTCCACCTGAATGGTAACGGTATCGCCCACGTTCTGGTTCTGCAGGTAACCGGTCAGGTCGCTGCTGCTCGAAACCACCACGTCGCCGATGGAGACGATGCGGTCGCCGGGCTGCAGGCCGGCCTCGGCCGCGCCGCTGCCGTCGTTGACCTGGGCGATGTAGACGCCGTAATCGCTGACGTTATACTGCATTGCCGTCTGCTGGTCGCTGATGGTGATGACCACCACGCCCAGCGCCGGGCGGGGCACATAGCCGTTGTCGATCAGCTGCTGGGCCACCTGCACCGCCGTGTTGATGGGGATGGCAAAGCCCAGGCCCTCGGCGTCGGTAGAGTCGCTCTTGGCGTTGACAATGCCGATCAGTTCGCCGTTGGCGTTGAACAGGCCGCCGCCGGAGTTGCCGGGGCTGACTGCGGCGTTGGTCTGGATCAGCGTCATCTCGGTGTTTTCAACGGTGACCTGACGGTTCAGCGCGCTGATGATGCCGTTGGTGACGGTGCCGCCCAGGGTGCCCAGGGGGTTGCCCACCGCGACCACATCCTCGCCCACGGCAAGGCTGTCGCTGTCGCCGATGACCGCCGGGGTCAGGCCGGTGGCGTCGATCTTCAGCACGGCAATGTCGGCCACGCTGTCAGAGCCCACCACGGTGGCGGTGTACTGCTGGTCGCTGTCGTACAGCTGGACGCTGACGTTGGATGCGCCGTCAATGACATGGGCGCAGGTCAAAATATAGCCGTCCTGCGAGATGATGACGCCGGAACCGGCGCCGCTCTGCACGTAGTTGTAGCTGTCGCCAAACCAGGAGATGCCGGAGCTGACCATCTGCTCGGTGGTGATGACCACCACGCTGGGGCTGACCAGGCTGGCCACGTCCTGGGTGGAAAGCTGGGTGCCGCCGGTGCTGCCCTGGCTGCTGGCGGTGGTGTCGCGCTCAACGGTCTGCAGCACCACGCTGCTGCCGGTCAGGCCGGCGCGGGACGCCACCACGGCGCCCGCCATGCCGCTGCCAAAGCAGACGGCCACAGCCGCCACGCCGGCCACCACGCGCAGGGCGATCTTTTTGCCCTTTCCCTTTTGCTTTTTGGGGGGCTGGGTGGGGGCGCTGGCGTAGCTGTACCCGCCGGCTGCGCCGCCGTGCATGGTGCTGGTGTAGCCGTCGCCGGGCTGCTGCGCCGCGCCGTCTGCATCAGGCCGGGCGCCTGCGGCAGCCTGGCTGCCGGGCCGTGCGTCCTCCTGCGAGAAATCGGTGCGGGCGGTGTTGGCGGTGTTCATGCCGCTGCTGCCCACGTTGGGGTAGCCGCCGGCTTCCGGCTGGCTTTGGCCGGCCTGCCCCTGCGGGGCGGCGCCTGCCTCCGGGTCGCTGCCCTGGGGGGCGGCGGGCTCACCGCCGGGTTCGTTGTTGTTTGCGTTATTATGATAAAGTCCCGAATAATCAAATTCGTTGCTCATACAACTCATCCTTTCTGTGTGATGAAAGAAGGCCGCCGGGCGGTTCCTGCCGCCCATTCCTGACCTTTGGCTATAGTATAGGCGCTAATTGTGAAATACGTTTTTTCCCCCCGTGAAATAAATGTGAAACCGCCGATTGACAGCCCGGCCGCCGCGCCGTACAATACTGTTCAAACGGACACCCGCCGCTTTATCAAAATGCAGAAAGGCAGGCATCGTATGCGTGTGGAATGTCAGGCCGAAGCCGCCGGGCTGCGGTATGTGCTGTACAAGGAGGCCGAGCCCATCGGCCAGGCATTGCTGGCCGACGGCTGCCTGGCCGGGCTGGAGGTCACCGCCTGCTGGCGGGGCCGGGGCTACGGCAGCTACCTGGTAAAGGAGCTGCTGCGCCAAAACGGCGGGTTTGACCCCGCAGCCGAGACCCGCTTTACCGCCCCGCTGCCCGCGCCGGAAAACACCGCCGCCTGGGCGCTGGCACGGCGGTTCGGCTTTGTGCGCCAGGGCGACGCGCTGTGCCGCCTGCACGTGCCCGACCTGACCGCCGTGCGGCTGGCCCAGCAGCTGCTGGCCGGCACGGTAAAGCCCGGCGGGCTGTACGTGGACGCCACCTGCGGCAACGGCCACGACACGCTGTTTTTGTGCCGCCTGGCCGGGCCGGAAGGGCATGTGATCGGGCTGGACATCCAGCCCATGGCGGTGCAGGCCACCAACACGCTGCTGGCCCAAAACGGCATGGACCGCATCGGGCAGGCGATCCTGGCCGACCACCGGGACCTGCTGCGCTTTGCGCCGGCGGGCTCGGCGGACTGCGTAATGTTCAACTTTGGCTGGCTGCCGGGCGCGGCCCATACGGTGCACAGCCAGGCCGAGGCGTCGGTGGCGGCGGTGCGTGCCGCGCTGGAGGCGCTGAAACCCGGCGGGGTGCTTTCGGCAGTGCTGTACAGCGGCAAGGTCATCGGCCGCAGCGAAAAGCAGGCGGTGCTGGACTACCTGCAGGGCCTGCCGCTGACGCGGTACACCGTGCTGGTCTGCCGGTTTGCCAACTGGGCCGAGACCGCTCCCCTGCCCTGCCTGGTGTTCAAGCGGCCCGCCGGGCAGTAAAGCCGGCCGCATTTTCGGGCGGGCTGCGCCATGCGGGGCCGCGCTCCCAACGCGCCCCAAAAAATTGGAATGGAAAACGAAAGAACGGAGGGATCTTTCATGCTGTTTGTCTGGTATCCCAACTGCAGCACCTGCAAAAAAGCCAAGGCTTTTTTGGACAGCCGCGGCGCCGCGTACACTGCGCGGGACATCAAGGCCGACCGCCCCGCCGAGGCGGAGCTGCGCGCCTGGCAGGCGGCCGGCAGCCTGCCGCTGAAAAAGCTGTTCAACACCAGCGGCCAGCTGTACAAAAGCCTGGCCCTGAAAGACAAGCTGCCCGCCATGGGCGAGGACGAGCAGTTTGCCCTGCTGGCCGGCGACGGCATGCTGGTCAAGCGGCCCATCCTGGTATTGGACGACGGCCGGGTGCTGGTGGGCTTCAAAGAAGCCGAGTGGGCGGCGGCGCTGGGGCAGTAACGCCCCGGCCGGGCCGCAATATCGTGCAGAAAAGTCCGTGTCAAAAAGATTTGGCACGGATTTTTTGTGTTTGTCCAAAAAATTGGGTGGACATCCGGCCGGTTTTCGCGCACAATAAGATCAGAAAAACACCGGGGAAGGGGGACGCCGCATGGACATCGGCCAGAAACTAAAACAGGCCCGCGCCGCAGCCGGCCTGACCCAGGAGCAGGCCGCCGGGGCGCTGGGGGTCAGCCGGCAGACGGTATCCAACTGGGAGAACTGCCGTTCCTACCCGGACGTTGCCATGGTGCTGGCCATGAGCGAGCTGTACCACGTCAGCCTGGACGAGCTTTTGAAGGGGGACCGCAAAATGATCGACCACCTGGAACAGAGCACCGACACGGTGGCCAGCCGCAACCGCCTGGCCCGGCGCATCACGGTGCTGGCCTACCTGGTGGTGTGGGCGCTGGTGATCCTGACCTTCTGGCTGGGCGGCCGGCAGGACGCCATGGGCTACGCGCTGGTCAACCTGTATCTGGTGCTGCCGGTGACCACGCTGGCGGCGTCGGCGGCAGTGGGCCTGGACGAGGGCTGGCAGGGCGTCCGCTGGCTGATGCTGCTGTTTTTCGGCGTCCTGTACATGCTGGCGCCCTACGCCACTTTCTCGCTGGCCAACATGGCCAGTTTTGGGCAGCTGCGCCTGCCCGAAGCCGCCGCCATGCTGCCCGGCATCCTGTGCGCGGCGGCGGGCATGGGCATCGGCTGCCTGGTGCGGCGGCTGAAGCAGCGCCGCAGGCAGAACGGCCCGCAGTGATCCGCACGCGCAAAGCCGGCCCCGGCAGGCGGGAATGTCCCCGCCGCCGGGGCCGTTTTCTTCTGCCGCAAAAGCGCCGTCACTTCCCGCCGAAGCAGAACACATCCGGCACGCTGCCCGCGCCGAAGGTCCGGCAGGCCATGCGCCACATGGCTTTGGCGTGGATGCGATCGTGCCAGACAAAGCGGCGGCAGACCTTTTTCAGCGACCATTGCTCGCCGTAGCTGCCATCGACCACGGGGTTCTCCAGATACCCCGGCCGCTGCTCCAGCAGCGCAAAGCCGCGGGCGCGGCTGGCGGCGATGTCCCCGTCGTTGCCGGCGTCCACGCCGATCTCGCCGAAATAATAGCTGTTGACGTTTTTGGTGTGCTCGTACATTTCCCGCGCGGTGCGGGGGCGCTGGCCGTAAAAGGTGGCGCGGGCGGGCAGGCAGCTGGCGTCCGGGTCGGGCACCGCCCGGTACAGCCGCAAAAAATCCTGCGCCGACCGCAATGCCAGGGCCTTCAGCCGCAGGTAGTCCTCCGGCGTCAGGGGGCCGGCCTCGCTGTCAAACAGCACGTCGCTGTCCGCGTCCCGCACCTGCAGGTCGGCGGCGTGCTCCTGCACGATCTCCGCCGCACAGTCCGCCGGGGTGTCCAGCCCCAGCCACCGGTGCCAGGCGGCCAGCTCGGCGGGCACTTTGGCCAGCGCCTCCTCCAGGGATGCGCCGCGGGTGTAAGCGCCGGGATACCCGGCCAGGTGCAGCAGGCTGTCGGGGCCGTTGTGCTCCCAGATGCAGCGGATCGTCATAGCCGTCCTCCTTCGGATGGTTTGCCGTCTGTTTTATCTGCGGGCGGCTGCGCGCAGCGTTTCCACTTCCGGTTCGGTCAGCTCCCGGTAGTCGCCGGGGGCCAGGGCGGTGTCCAGCGCCACCCCGCCGATGGCGGTGCGGTGCAGCGCGTTGACGCCCGCGCCGTACACGCCGAACATCCGCTTGATCTGGTGGTACACCCCCTGCCGCAGCACCACCCGCACCCGGCAGGGATCATCGCCCGCAGGCTCGGCCAGGGCGGGGGCCAGCGTCTGCCCGTCCGCCAGCGTAACGCCCGCCGCAAAGCCGGCGGACATTTCCGGCGTCAGCGGGGTGTCCAGCGTGACCAGGTATTCCTTGGCCACATGGCGGCCGGGGGCCAGGATGTCGTGGGCCAGCGCGCCGTCGTCGGTCAGCAGCACAAAGCCGGTGCTGGTCTTGTCCAGCCGCCCGGCGGGGAACAGCTGCCGCCGGGGGTAATCCCCCGCCGCCAGGTCCACCACCGTGGTGTCGCGGGCGTCCCGCGCCGCCGAGACCACCCCCGCGGGCTTATTGAGCATGAGGTAAACAAACTGCCGGTACTGCCCCGCCAGCGGCTGCCCGTCCACACAGACGGCGGCGGTATGCTCGTCCAATTGGGTGTCAGCCTTTCTGCACACTGTCCCGTTTACCGTTACGCTGCCGCGGGCGGCCAGGCGGCGGCTCTCGCTGCGGGGGATGCCCAGCCGCTGGGACAGGTACTTGTCCAGCCGCATCACGGGTGTTCGGCGGTGATGTCCGCCGTGATGCCGCGGGTGACGGCGACAAGGTCCGCGGGGGCCGCCTCGATCTGGGTGCCGATGCGCCCGCCGGACACCAGCATGGAAGGCTGGGCCAGGCAGCTGGCGTCAAACACCGTCTTGTACTGCTTTTTCATGCCCACCGGGCTGCAGCCGCCGCGGATGTAGCCGGTGACCTTGTTGATGTCCGCCACGTGGATCATGGCCACGCTTTTGACGCCGGCGGCCTTGGCGGCCTTTTTCAGGTCCAGCTCAGCCAGCACCGGCACCACAAACACATAGTAGTTCCGGTCCGCCCCCTGGGTGACCAGCGTTTTGAACACCCGCGCCGGGTCCTGCCCGGTCAGCTTTGCCACCGTGGCGCCGTCCACGGCGGCGCCCTCCTGGTGGGGATACTCGTGCGCGGTATAATGGATCCTGGCGCGTTCCAGCATGCGCATGGCGTTGGTTTTGGCTTCCTTGCCCATTGCAAACCTTCCCTTTCCCCGGCGGCTGCCCGCCGTTTCTGCCCTTATTATAGGCGGTGGGGGCAGCGTTGTCAAAAAAGGCGGCGGAAGGGGGTTGACTTTAGCGTGTTAAAGTGTTAAACTTTCCATACTGTCCCTGCGGCGCTCTGCGCGCAGGTGACGCGGAAGAGAGAGAAAGAACAAAAGAAACCAACAAAGCGCGAGTGACATAAGAAACCAAAGGTTCCAAAGGAACCGCGCGGAAGAGAAGGAGTCATTTCCCATGATCGTCATTTTGAAACACAACGCCCCGGAGGAGAAAATTTACGCTTTCTGCCGCGAGCTGGAGGCGATGGGCTTCCAGATCAACGACTCGGTGGGCAGCGACACCCACATCCTGGGCCTGATCGGCGACACCAAGGCGCTGAGCGAGAGCTGGCTTTTGGCCAACCCCATTGTGGACAGCTGCCGCCGGGTGTCGGAGCCGTACAAAAAAGCCAACCGCAAATTCCACCCGGACGACACGGTGGTGGAGGTGGGCGGCGTCAAGGTCGGCGGCGGCCACTTTGCCGTGATGGCCGGCCCCTGCAGCGTCGAGAGCGAGGCCCAGATCACCGAAGTGGCCCGGCGGGTGCAGGCAGCGGGCGCGTCGATCTTGCGGGGCGGCGCCTTCAAGCCGCGCACCAGCCCCTACTCCTTCCAGGGCCTGCGGGCCGAGGGGCTGGAGCTGCTGAACAAGGCCAAGGCTGCCACCGGCCAGCCCATCGTCACCGAGCTGATGGACAGCGTACACATCCCGCTGTTTTTGCGGGAAGGGGTGGACATGATCCAGATCGGCGCGCGCAACATGCAGAACTTTGAGCTGCTGAAGGCGGTGGGCCGCACCGACAGGCCGGTATTGCTCAAGCGCGGGCTTTCGGCCACGCTGGAGGAGCTGGTGATGAGCGCCGAGTACATCATGGCCGCCGGCAACCCCAACGTGATTTTGTGCGAGCGCGGCATCCGCACCTTCGAGAACAGCATGCGCAACACGCTGGACATCTCGGCGGTGCCGATGCTGAAAAAGATGACCCACCTGCCGGTCATCATCGACCCCAGCCACGCGGCGGGCATCGCCTTTATGGTGCCCAGCCTGGCGGCGGCCGCGGTGGCCGCCGGGGCGGACGGTTTGATGATCGAGGTGCACAACGACCCCGCCCACGCCAAAAGCGATGGCGCCCAAAGCCTGACCCCCGACCAGTTCGACAGCCTGATGGCCACGCTGAAGCCGGAGGTGGAGTTCTTTGGCAAGGCGCTGAACTGACGCCGGGCCGGACACCGCTTTTCCTCGCCCCCCCTGCCGGTCTGGCGCGGCCGCCTGCTTTGCAGTTTTCCCGCAGGCCCGCCGGTTTTTGCCGGCGGCGGGGACGCTCCCTTTTCATACAGGACCGCCCGGCGGGCAGCACGTTTTTGTGCCGGCCCGCCGGGCGGTCCTGTGTTTTGTTTGGGGTTGGACGGCGCGCCGCTTTTTTGCGCGGACGCGCGCCCGGCCGGCTCACGCCCAGATGCTGCCGTCCTTGCCGGAACCAAGCTCAAAGTGGCACTTCACGATGCCCAGGTCCAGCTTGGTGTAAAAGCCGGCGCCGGGTTTGGCCTGCACGCGGCCGTCGCTTTGCAGCGTCAGGGTGAATTTCTGCTGGTTCATGGCGGTGGGGGCAAGCAGCGCGGCCTGCACGCCCTGCCGGAACCAGTCCGGGCAGGCGGCGTCGGCGCGGCTGACCTGCTCCGGCGTTTTGATCTTGTGGGGCGCGCCCTGGGTCTGGCCGTACCCGATGGCGATCACACAGCAGAGCTTTTCGCCCGCATCCAGCCGGTAAGCGCCGCTGACCTTGGCAAAGGTCATTGCCACCCAGCAGGTGTTCAGCCCCAGGGCCTGGGCCCGCAGCACCACCCGCTGGCCCCAGTAGCCGCAGGTCTGTTCCAGCGCGGGGCCCTTTTTGCCCACCATGGCGATGTAGTTTTTTACGCCCGAAAACTTGCCGTAATGGGCCATAAAGCCGTCAAAAGCGCGGGGCTCCTCCCGCACCAGCTGGATATGCAGCCCGCTTTGGCGGTTGCAGTCCTCGATGCAGGCCTGCAGCGCCGCAAGCGTGTCGCCCGTGATGGGCGTATCCCGATAAGCGCGCACCGAATGGCGCGCCTGCATAGCATCCAAAAGCGGTTGATCCATATGGTATTGGCCTCCTATTGTACTGCGTCTGCCCGCGGCGGGGGGCGGCGGGGCAAAGGGCGCTTTACGCCAGGCCGTCCACCTGCATCGGCCGCATGGGGGCCGCCGACGCCCGCATGCCCTGCGCCTGTACGGCGATCCGCCGCGACGCGGGATAAAACCGGGTGGCAAACACCGTGCTGCCGCCGTTGATGTAGCACTCCACCGAGGAGGTATCCACCAGCACGTCCAGCTCCAGCCCGCCGGGCGCATCCAGCCGGGCGCGGCGGACGGTGCGCCCGCCGGAGATGGCCGGGTCGGCAAAGCGCAGCGTAAACACCCGCCCGCCGGCGTCATAATCCAGTTCCAGCCCGCCGGCCAGCGTCAGGCGGCAGCTGCCGGCCGCCCTGGCCCGCAGCCGGAAGGGCGCTTCGACGGCGGCGGTCTCCCCTTCCGGCAGCGGACGGGGCGCGCCGCACAGCGCGTCCAGTTCCCGCACCGGGGTCTGGCAGAGGCGGCCGCCTTGCAGCGTGACCTGCCGCGGCACCGTCAGGCAGTGCTGCCAGCCCAGCGCCGTGGTGGGGTTGGCGTAGTCGGCGTCGGGGATGCCCATCCAGCCGATCAGGATGCGCCGCCCGTCCGGCGCCCGGAACGTCTGGGGCGCGTAAAAGTCAAAGCCCATGTCCCACTCGGCAAAGCTGTGCAGGCGGCCCTCGGCCAGGTCGCCGTCCACGGCAAAATGGCCGCTCTGGTAGACGTTCTGGCAGGTATAGGTCCCGTGGGGCAGCCCCTGGGGCGACAGGCTGAGGAAGCCCTGCCCGTCCAGCTCAAAATAATCGGGGCACTCCCACATGTAGCCAAAGGCCGGCTTTTGTTCCAGCACGGCTTCCAGCTGCCAGCGCAGGCCGTCGGCGCTGCGGTACAGCAGCACCCGCCCCGCGTCGCTGCGGCTGCGCGCCCCCAGCACCATGCGCCAGCCCTGCGCCGTGCGCCAGACCTTGGGGTCGCGCACGTGGCAGCTGCAGTCGGCGGGATAATCGCCGTTGGTCAAAAGCAGCCGCTTTGGGCCCATGGTGCGGCCGTCCGCCGTCTCGACGCAGAGGGTGTTGCCCTCCCGCCCGGCGGTGACATAATCATAATCACCGGGGTGCTTGACATTGCCGGTGTAGTACAGCCGCAGCGTGCCGCCGTCCGCCGCCGCGCTGCCGGAGTATACGCCGTCCGCGTCCCGCGGATGGTCGGGCGTCAGCGGCACGCCGGTAAAGGTCCAGTGCAAAAGATCGGGGCTTTCGTAATGGCCCCAGCATTTGGGGCCGCTGCCGTCCGCCGCCAAGGGGCAGTATTGAAAATAGACGTGGTACCGCCCGCCGAACCAGCACAGGCCGTTGGGGTCGTTGAGCCAGCCGCGCGGGGGTTCCAGATGGAACGCCTGACGCCATTCAGCCATGGTTCGCCGTCTCCTTTTTGTCGTCGCGGTAGATCAGCATGGTGACCAGGAAGGCGACCGCAAAGGCCACCGCGATGCTGAGCAGGTACTGCGGCAGGTTGTGGGTGGTGATCAGGATGCCGAACACGCCGGTGATGCCATAAGCGGTGGAGCTGACATGCAGCCAGCCGGCCACCAGCGCGCCCGCCGCGCCGCCCAGGATACCGGCGACGAAAGGCTTGAAGAACCGCATATTGACGCCGAAGATGGCAGGCTCGGTGATGCCCAGGAAGGCGCTGAGCGAGGCCGGGAAGGCCATGTTTTTCAGCTTGGCGTCACGGGTGCGCAGCGCAAAGGCAAGGGCGGCGGCGCCCTGGGCCACGTTGGCGGCGCTGGCAATGGGCATCCAGGTATCAAAGCCGGTGGCGCTGAGCATGCCGGCCTCCAGCGCGTTGTACATGTGGTGGACGCCCGCCACGACGGTGGGGGCATAGATGGCGCCGCACAGGGCGGAGCCCAGGCCGAAGGGCAGGCCGATCAGCGCCTGCACCGCATCCAGCACCCAGTTTTCCACCTGGCCGAACACCGGGCCGATGACGGTCAGCGTCAGGTAGCCGGTGACCACCACGCTGACCAGCGGGGTGACGAACAGGTCGATCATTTCGGGCACGATCTTGTGCAGCCGTTTTTCGATAAAGCACATGACCCACACGGCGATGATGACCGGGATCACATGGCCCTGGTAGCCCACCAGGTCGATGCTGTACAGGCCAAACCAGGCTTCGGCGGTGGGGATGTCGGCCGCGGTGGCCACGTTCCAGGCGTTGACCAGGTCGGGGTGGATCATGATCATGCCGATGACCGCGCCCAGGTACTGGTTGCCGCCGAACACCTTGGCCGCGCTGGTGCCGATCAGGATGGGCAGGAAGGTGAAGGCCGCGTTGCTGAACAGGTGGATGATGGTGTAGGTGCCGTTTTCGGTCAGGCCGGGGAACACGTTGGCAAAGCCTTCCAGCAGGCCCATCAGCAGGCCGCTGGCGACGATGGCCGGGATGATGGGCACAAACACGTCGCCCAGCGTCTTGATGGCCTGCTTGTACCAGGGCGCCTTGCTGGCGGCCGCCTGCTTGACCTCGGCGGTGGTGGCGGCCTCGATGCCGGCGGCGGCCACGAACTCGTCGTAGACCTTGTTGACGGTGCCGGTGCCGATGATGATCTGCAGCTGGCCGGAAGCCTCAAACACGCCCTTGACGCCGTCCACGTTCTCGACGGCTTTTTTGTCGCATTTGGCGTTGTCCGCGATCACCAAACGCAGGCGGGTGGCGCAGTGGGCCGCGCTGACCAGGTTTTCCCGGCCGCCCACCGCTTTCAAAATGTCCAGTGCTGTCTGCTTGTAATCCATACTCGATTCTCCTTTGTCCGCAAGAGGCTCCGCATGGAACCGATTTCATCCTTACGGGACCTATTTTAGCATGGATATATGGCACAGTCTATTGACGGATGGGACGAGATTTCGGGGCAAACGCTATCGGTTTCACATGGTTTCATATTTCCGGCCCCGGCTGGGCGCCCAGCGCGGCGGCGGTGGACTGGCGCTCCACCACCTCAAACCCCAGCTGGATGGCGCGGGTGCCGGCCCCCTGGCGGCGCATCAGGTTGAGCAGCAGCTGGGCGGCCTCCTGCCCGCTGGTCTTGTAGTGCAGGTGGGCGCTGGTCAGCGGCACGGCCGCCACCCGCCCAATGGCCGAATCCCCGATGCCTGCCACCAGCACGTCCCGCCCCACCGTCAGGCCGGCCTCGCGGCAGGCCTGCATGGCCCCCACGGCGATGGTGTCGGTGGCGCAGAAGATGCCGTCCGGGCGGCGGCCGGCGTCCAGCATTGCGCGGGCCTGCCGGTAGCCGGATTCCATCGTGAACTGGGCCAGGAACATATCCTCCGCACGGGGCGGCCTGCCCGCCGCTTTCAGCGCGTCCAGGTACCCCTGGTGGCGGGCATAGCCGGCGGCGTGGTCCCGCGCGGTGACGCCGATGTACACCGGCCGCTTGCTGCCCCGGCGCAGTAGCAGCCCGGTGACCGCCCGCGCCGCGCCGTAGTCGTCGTGGTAGACGCAGCTGTACCCCTCGTACTTTTGGGCGATGATGACCACCGGCAGGTGCATGCTCTGCAAGACCGCCCGGTGCTCCGGGGTAAAAATGCTGGCCAGAAACAGCACCCCGTCCACCCCACTGCGGCGGAAGGTGTCCAGATATTCCACCTCGCGGGCGGGGTCGTTGGCGGTGTTGGCCAGCAGCAGCTGGTAGCCCTTGTCCGCCAGCGCCAGGCTGATGCCGTCCACCACGCGGGCGGTGCTCTCGCTGCTCAGGCGGGGCATGACCACGCCCACCTGCCGGGTGCGGCGGGTGCGCAGCGTGCGGGCCTGCTGGCTGGGCAGGTAGCCGGTCTGCTCCACCACGGCGGCAATGGCGGCGCGCTTTTCGGCGCTGAGATAGCCGCCGTTGAAATAACGGCTGACCGCGGTCTTGGACACGCCCGCCAGCCGGGCGATCTCGGTAATGTTCATGGGACGGCGCCTCCTGTGGGATCGGTTTCAGATGGTTCCAGTATAGCAGAGGCCGCCCCGCCGGGCAAGCCCGGTCGTTTTTCTGCGGCAGAAAAAACGGCCCCGGCAGCGGGAGGGCGTTTTCCCTCCCCCGCTGCCGGGGCCGGTCTGTACATTGTGTGTGTCAGCCGATGTTCATATCCACGCCGCCGGATACGCCGTTGACCTTGCCGGTGCTGGTGTACTGCCAGATGTCGTAGTGGTAGTTGAAATCCAGCGTGTCGCGGTACTGGGCGATCCAGATACGGTACTTGCTGATGTTGGCAAAGTTCAGCGAGTTGTAGAACCAGCTGGCGTAGGAGTATACGCCGGCGGCGTAGCCCGCATTGCGGATGGTCTCGCAGAAAGCGACGGCGTTGGCGGTGCGCTGCGCGGCCGAGATGCCGTCAGCGCGGCCGGTGTCGCCGGCCACCTTCTCGGTGTCGTAGTAGACGCCCAGCGGCAGGCCGTAGCCCTGGCACAGGCTTAGCACCATGCTGGCCTCCTCCACTGCCTCGGCCTCGTTGACGGCCTGGCTGTAGAAGTAGACGCCCACGCGCAGGCCGGCGGCCGTTGCGCCCTGGATGTTTTTGCGGAAGGTGGAATCCTCCACCAGCGCGCCGCTGCCGTAACCGCGGTAACCCACGCGGATGATGGCAAATGTGATGCCGTCCGCCGCCACCGCGTTCCAGTCGATATTGCCCTGATACTTGGACACGTCGATGCCGCGGGCGGTCTGGTTCAGCGCGCCGTCCGCCGCAAAGGTGTAGACGTTGCCCTGGATGACCTGGGTGCCGGTGACCGGCTGATGGGTAGCCGGGTCATAGTAATAGTTTTTGCCGTCGATGTTCTGCCAGCCGGTGTACTGGTATGTAATCTTCTCCTCCGAGGTGACCGCAAAGCCGTAGCCTTCCAGCTCCTTCGCGCCGATGGAATCCGGCCAGCCGGCGGTGGGGTCGCTGGGCGTGGGCGTCGGGGTCGGAGTGGGAGTAGGCGTGGGCGTGGGGGTCGGCGTCGGGGTCGGCTCCGGCGTGGGGGTCGGGGTGGGTTCCGGCGTCGGTTCCTGTGTCGGGGCTGCCGACGGGGTCGGCGTCACCGCAGGTGTCGGGCTGGCCGAGGGGCTGGCGGACGGGTCCTGCGCGGGCGTCTCCTCCGGCGGGGTCGTTTCGGTGGCGTCATCTTCGTTCAGCGGTTCGATGCCGCTGTCTGCCGGCACGGCGGGCGCATTGCTGCCGTGCCGCAGCAGGCCCGCCAGGCCGACGCCCAGCGTACCGCCGGCGGCCAGCGTGCGGGCACTGCCGTCCCGCTGCGCGCCGGTCAGCTCGCCGTTCTCGTTATAGACAGGCTTGTAGGCGGTGACGGTGCCGTCTTTCAGCACCAGATAGTCGCCGGAAAGCTGCACCGTGTAAACGGTGGTGCGGCCGATCTCCTCCTGTTTGGGCTCGGCATAGGCGACGGTGTCGGTGATCTCGTCGGCCACCACGCTGCCCCCGCCGTAGCTGGAGTCCTCCTGGCTCTCCACCACCTCGTTGGCCTGGACGATCTTGTCCTTGACGGCCTCCACGTCGGCGTGGTATTCCACCTTCTCGTTGACCGTCACGGTCACAGGCGCGGGCATGTTGTAGCCCTCCACCTGGGGATAGCTGACGGTGTAGTCGCCCGGTTCCACATCCTCGGCCAGCACGGTGCCGCTGTCGGTGTCCACCGGGCAGACGATGGGCTCGGCGTCCGCCTTGGCGGCGCCGTCCTCGTCCACCGGGGTGATGGTAATGTCCATCTCCACACCGGTCAGCGGCAGCTTGCCGTCGGCGGCGTCCAGGGCGGCGGTGTCCGCGGCGGCCACGTTCACCGTCTGGGCGGTGGTGGTATCTTCCGCATCGCCGTCAGGCTCGGTGTCCACCATGCGGTACAGCTGCACGCCGATATCCTGCTGCACCACCGAAACCTCGCCGTACACGTTCACCGCAGGGGCGGGCGTGGGCGACGGCGTGGGGCTGGGGGTGGCGGTCTCCTGCGTGGCGATGGGCTGGACCTCCGGTTCCGGCCGAGCCTGCCGGGCGGGTGCGTTGATAAAGGCCGACGCCATCACGCTGACGCCGATGCTGGCGCACAGCAGCATGGCGACGCAGCCCAGCGCCAGCTTGTACAGCGGCAGACGCTGCACGGCGCTGCCGGAAAAATATTTCATTGCTTTACGGTTACGCATAACTTCCCTGATTTCTCCTGCCGGCCCGGCGGGCCGGGTCCCTGCCAAAACGAAAATTTGCCGATATATTTGTTATTATATACCCCCGCACGCCGCCGCGCAAGGGCAGACAGGCGGAAAAATATGTAAATTCTATCGGTGCAGCGATTTTTCTGCCGCCGTATTTTCCACATCTTGTGGAGCCTGCCCGCACCGGCCACAACCGGCGCGGCGGCCGCCGGCTTACGCGCCCTGCTGTGCCAGCGGCAGGTATTTTTCCACCAGCAGGTCCACGCAGGCGCCGTAGCTGCGCATGCCCAGTTCCTGGTCGTAGCTTTGCAGAAAGCCCTCGTACACCGCGCTGCCCACCTGCTCCGCGGGGCCCTCCCAGCTTGCCCAGTAGGCGTCGTTGTCCGCCAGGTCGGCCAGGGCTTCGGGGCAGAGGTCCGCCATCAGGGCGTTGGCGCGGTCGGGGCTGACGCTGTACAGCGCGTTGGACAGGTGCAGGTAGCCGTACAGCCAGCCGGAATAGGCGTACACCGGGTCGCCGCTGGTAACGGCGGCGTAGATGCCGCAGAAGTTGGCCTCCTGCTCGGCGGCCACGCCCCGCTGGTGGGCGAACTCGTGGGCGACGGTCACCGGCAAAAACACCGCCGGGCAGTCCACGTTGAGGGTGCTTTCGCCGAACAGCGGGCAGAGGTAGCCGGTAAACCCGAAGGCGCTCATCAATTTGGAGTAGAAGGCCGGCTTGGGGCGGCGCTCCGGCCCGGCCAGGAAGGGGTATTCCTCCGCCATGGCGTCGTAGATGCCGGCGCTGGCGCCCAGGATCTCCGCCGTGCCGGCGGCAAACAGGCCGTCCGCGTCCCGCGGCACGCCGTCCGCCGCGGCGTTGGCCCGGGCCGCAAAGTAGGCGGCCACCGTTTCCAGCTCCTGCGCCGACACCGGCGCGGCGGTCATGCCGGCCTGTTCGGCAAAGGTCGCGCCGTAATACTGGGTGCCCCAAAAGGCGCAGACCAGCAGGTAGATCCAGACGGCCAGCGCGGCAAAATGCAGCAGCCAGGTGCCCAGCCGGTTGCGGACGCCCCGCACCGCCAGCACCACCGCCCGCACCAGCAGCACCACCGCCGCCAAAACGGCCAGGGTGGCTGCGGCCTCGCAGGCCGAGAAGGGCAGCGGGTCCACCGCCGCCGACACCGCCCGCTTGAAGGGCATCGAGACATTCCTCAGCCAGGCGTCCATCCATGCGCGGCTGCCCCGCGCGGCCCAAAACAGGCACAGCCCCAGCAGTGCCAGCGCCAGCAGGACCAGCGCGGCGCGGTGGCGGCGCAGGCCGGCGGCAAGGGTTTGGGGCAGGCGGGCGGCGGTTTTGGCAGGCATGGGGCGTTCTCCTTCCCATATGGCGGACGGCAGGGCGGTACGCCTTTATTATATCGGGGAAAGGACGGTTTTGCAAAGCGGAGTTAGCGCAGGGAGGCTTTGGTTTTGCCGCGCAAGCGGCAAAACTGCGAAGCACCGAAAAATGCAAAAAACAGGCCGGCGGCAAGGCGCCGGAACGCCGGCGTCCTTTGTGGACGCCAAGCGACGGCAACGCAGCCAACGGCCTGTTTGGGTTCGATTTTGCGGCAAAGTTATCTTGTGCGCACTCTGCCAAACCGCGCGGCAGGTCATCCCGCCGGCCGGACCGCCTTGACCAGCAGCATCATGGGGCGGCGCAGCTCGTCGCGCATGCCGGGCAGGTCCAGCATCTCGGCGGGCGGCTCAGCCTCCACCACCGCCTGCAGCGCAAAGCCCGCGTCCAGCAGCCCCATCAGGATCTGGGTCAGGGTGTGGTGCTGCTTTTCCACCTCGCAGCCCAAAAACCGCGTTTTGCGCGGGCCGGGCCGGTAATAGTCGTCCACCGGCCAGCACAGCGGGCGGCCGTCGGGGGCATACAGCCAGTCCTGCCCCACGCCGGCGGTGAACACCGGGTGCTCGATGTTGAACAGAAAGGTCCCGCCGGGGTTCAGCGTGCGGTACACCTTCCGGTAAACGCTGTCCAGGTCGGCGATGTAGTGCAGCGCCAGGTTGGACACCACGCAGTCCCAGGCGGCGGCCGGGTATTCGTACTCCTCCAGGCCGCAGCAGCGGTATTCCACCGCCGGGCAGGCGTTGCGGCGGGCGGCCTCGGCCAGCATTTTCTCGCTGACGTCAATGCCCAGCACCCGTGCCGCGCCCTGGTCGGCGGCATATTTGCAGTGCCAGCCGTAGCCGCAGCCCAGGTCCAGCACCGCCTTGCCGGCCAGCGGCGGGAACAGCGGCCGCAGCTGGTGCCACTCGCCCGCCGCAGCCAGCCCGCCCCGGCTGCGGGGCATCTGCGCGTACTGTTCAAAAAATGTGGGATCATCGTAAATATCAGCCATCTTTGCGCCGCCTTTCCTTCCCCCGGTCTGCGGGGGATATTCCGGCTGCTACTGTACCATATTCTGCCGCCGGCCGCAAGGGGCGGACGGGCGCGCTTTTCTCCGCCGCCCGGTCCCCGCGTCCCCCCTGCCGGACACTCTCCATCTTGCAATCCTGGCCGGTATAGAGTAATATAGTGTAGTATAAAGCCGCACAGCCGCCGGCAGGGCGCCTGCCCGACGCGGCCGCGGCGGTTTTTGACAAACCCGGCCATCCTTATGACAAGAAAAATACTGCACGGCGGGCCGCCGCCTGCCGTCAGGGAGGGAAACACCTATGGCGGAAAGAGATCCGCGCAGACGTTCCGCAGCCAGAGAGCAGGAGGCCGCCCCCCTGTTCAGCGAGGGCGAGCGCATGTTCTATGACCAGGACCATGACACCGAATACCAAAAAAAAGGCCGCCGCAAAGGCCGCAAAAAGCACAGCGGCAGCGACATTTTGTACACCGTGGCCATCATCATCTTTGCGCTGATCTTTTTGGTCAGCGGCGGGATGCTGCTGAAACGCTACCTGGACGACCGGCAGCTGGAAAGCGACATGGCTGAGCTTTCCAGCCTGATCGACGACACCGCCGCCACCGGCGAGAGCGACACCGCCGAGGACAACTCCGCCAAGTTTGCCCGCCTGCTGGAGCGCAACGCCGACTTTATCGGCTGGATCAGCATTGAGGGCACCAACCTGGACTACCCCGTGATGCAGACCGGCACCGACCGCACCGACTATTACCTGCGCCGGGACTTTAACGGCGAGTACGACAACTACGGCACCCCCTACCTGGACGAGGACTGCACCTTGGGCGCCGACGGCCAGAGCAGCAACCTGATCATCTACGGCCACAACATGAAGACCGGCACCGTCTTTGGCAGCCTGACCGGCTACAAGGAGGCCAGCTACTACGACGAGCACCCGCTCATCCAGTTTGACACGCTGTACGGCGACGGCAGCTACGAGGTGTTTGCGGCCTTCCCCATCGACATCGACACCGCCAGCACCGAGTTCCCCTACAACACCTACATCGACATGGACGAGCAGCAGTTCAATGATTTTATCAGCCAGGTCAAGTCCCGCAGCACGGTGGACTCCGGCATCACGCCGGTGTACGGCGACCAGCTGCTGACCCTTTCCACCTGCGAATACTCGGTGGGCGACGGCCGCTTTGTGGTCTGCGCCCGCAAGGTGGAAGGCTAAGGACGCCCCGCATCGTTTCTCAAAAACCACGCGGCAGGCCGTGCCGCCGGGCAGCGCCCTGCCCCGGCGGGCGGCGGCCGCGTGGTTTTGTGCTGGGGCGGTTCCCCGCCGGGGGCTTTGTGTGGTATAATGAGGATGCAAGCAAAGCGAAGGCGGCGGCCGCCGTGCCGGACCGGCCGGCAGCGCCGCATTGGCAGGAGGATATCGTGGCAACCATTTACAAACTGGCAGCCCTGGGCGGCGACACCGTGGCGGTGCCCAGGCTGATTTTTTCCCATCTGCCGCGGGTGGACGGGGACACCGTGCGGGTGGCGCTGTATGTGCTGGACAAAAACTGCACCGACCCCCGCACCATCGCCCGCGACCTGGGCTTAAAGAGCATCGAGGCAGCCAACCGGGCGCTGCAGTACTGGTCGGGCGCGGGGCTGCTGGAGCCGGACCGGGGCGCGCCCGCCGCCGCTGCGCCGGAGCAGAAGCCCGCCGCCGAGATCGACCTGGCGGCCATCAACGACCCGTATGTGGCGGTGCTGTGCGAGGAAGCCCAGACCGCCTTTGGCAAGGCGCTGGGCCGCAGCGACCTGCAGCGGCTGGTGGGGCTGTACCTGAACGAGGGCTGGCAGCCCGACGTGCTGCTGCTGTGCTGCGCCGAGGTGGCCCGCCAGGGCCGCCGGACGGTGGGCGCCGTCAGCCGGGAGCTGGGCCGCTGGCGGGAAGCCGGCGTCGAGACCGGCGAGGACGCCGAGCGGTATCTGCGCCAGGTCAAACAGCGGGAGGAATGGTGCGCCGAGGCAGCCCGGCTGTTCGGCGTCGAGCCGCAGACGCTGACCCGGTGGGAGTGCCGCGCCATCGCCCGCTGGCACGAGGAATGGCATTTCGGCGCCGACATGATCGAGGAAGCCCTGCTGCGGGCCGACGCCCACCGCACCGTGCGGTATGTGGACGGCATCCTGCGCAGCTGGCGCAGCCAGGGGCTGACCAACGTCAAGGCGGTGCGGGGCAAGGGGGCTTTGTCCCCCGCCAACATCCTGGCCACCGGCAGGCAGCCGGCCAAGCAGCCCGCCAGGGACCTGTTCAACCGCAACTGGAACGCGGTATTTGACGACGAAACGGAGGAATAAGCCATGCGCACCCGCGACGAACTGTTCCGCGCCGCCCAGCGGGAGGTGGCCGCCCGCCGCCAGCGGGCGGTGACCCGCGCCGAGGCCGCCCGCCGCGAGGCTGTCCGCCGCCACCCGGAGATCGAGCAGGCGGAGGCCCGCCGCACCCGGCTGGGCGCGGCCTACCTGATGGCGTCGGCCCAGGGGGCGGACATCACCAAGCGGGCGGCGGCCCAGCGTGCCTTTGAGCAGGCCGGCCGGGACGTGGGGGATGTGATCCGCGCCGCCGGGTACGACCCCGCCGAGTTTGAGCCCCGCTATACCTGCCCGCTGTGCAGGGACACCGGCGTGGCAAACGGCAGGCCCTGCCAGTGCGTGGCCGACCTGGCCCGCACCCTGCGCCGGGAGGAGATCAACGCCGCGTCGCCACTGGCGCTGTGCAGCTTTGACTCCTTTGACATTGACCGCTACCCCGCCGAGCCTGACCCCGACCTGGGCGGCCCGGTGCGGGACTACATGGCCAAGATCCTGGCCTTCTGCCGCAAATGGGCCGAGAATTTCAGCCCCAAAAGCCCCAACCTGCTGTTTATGGGCAGCGCCGGCCTGGGCAAGACCCACCTGGCGCTGGCGGTGGCCGACGCGGTGCTGAACAAAGGGTACGACGTGCTGTACACCAGCTCCGCCGCGCTGGCCGCCCAGCTGAGCCGGGAACACTTTGACCGGGACAGCGACGACGACTGGCTGTCCGCCTGCAAGGAGGCCGACCTGCTGATCTTGGACGACCTGGGCACCGAGTTCATGACCCCGCTGGCCGTCAGCATGCTGTATGAGCTGATCAACACCCGTATGCTCTGCCGCCGGCCCACCGTCTACACCACCAACATCGTGGACCAGGCGGTGTTCGAGGCCCGCTATACCGAAAAGGTCGCCAGCCGCATGCTGGGCAACTGCCGGATGTTCAAGTTTTTCGGCGCCGACCAGCGGCTGCAATAAGCCGCCGCCATTTTGCCGCAAAACGCCGCCGCAGGGCGCGGGGAGCTCCTCCCCCGCCCTGCGGCGGCGTTTTTTATGTCGGGTCCTGCCGGTTTGCGCGGCGCTGCCGGGCGGCCGCGGCGGGCAGGCGTTAGAACAGCAGGTCGTCGTCGGTGCCGGGGCGGTGGCCGGTCAGGCGGTTCCACAGCGCGATGCCGTGTTCCACCAGATACTGGGCGGCGTTCATCGCCGGCACCACCAGGATCACGAACACCGCCAGCACCAGCGTGCCCTGGGCGTCCAGGCGGACCAGCTCCAGCAGCGGCGCAAACACCGCAGCCGCGGCCAGCCCCAGCACCAGCATGCCGCCCCACAGCACACTGTGCAGCGGCGTAAAGGGCTTGCACACCCGCCACAGCACCGCCAGCCCCACCGCAAACAGCACAAAGGTGCAGATGGTGGAAAGCTCGGAATTTTCCAGCCGGAACACACAGGCGAACAGCTGCACGCCCAAAAGCAGCACAAAGTCGGTCAGGCCGCCGGGCAGCGCCTTGCGCAGCACGTTGCGCAGGAAATGCCCCTGGATGCGCTCGTGGTTGGGTTCCAGCGCCAGCACAAAGGACGGGATACCGATGGTGGTGGCCGAGATCAGCGTCAGCTGCAGGGGCAGCAGCGGGTATGGCATGGCCACAAACAGCGTGACCAGGCTGAGCAAAAACGAGAAGATGTTTTTGACCAGAAACAGCGACGCCGACCGCTGGATGTTGTTGATGACCCGGCGGCCCTCCGCCACCACGGCGGGCAGGCCGGAGAAGTCGGAGTCCATCAGCACCAGCTGGGCCACCTGGCTGGCGGCCTGGGCGCCCGACGCCATGGCGATGCCGCAGTCGGCGTCCTTCAGCGCCAGCACGTCGTTGACGCCGTCGCCGGTCATGGCAACGGTGTGGCCGGCGTCCTGCATGGCGCGGATCAGCTTGCGTTTCTGCCCCGGCGTCACCCGGCCGAACACGGTGTACTTTTCGGCCGCGGCGGCCAGCTGCTCGTCGGTGCGCAGCGTCGAGGCGTCCACATACTGCTCGGCCCCCTGCACGCCGGCCTGGCGGGCCACCTCGCTGACGGCCAGCGGGTTGTCGCCGGAGATGACCCGGATGGCCACTCCCTGCTGGGCAAAGTAGCGGAAGGTCCTGGGGGCTTCGGGCCGGATGCGGTTGGACACCGGCACCAGCGCCGCAAAGGTCAGGCTGCGGGGGTCCAGCCCCGCCTTGGGGTCGGGCAGTTCCGGGCAGGCGGCCAACAGCAGCACCCGGTAGCCCTTGGCAAGCCAGGGCTCCACGCGGGGGGCCAGCTCGGCATAGCGGGGGCCGGCCACAAACTCCGGCGCGCCGATGACAAAGCTGCCGTGGCCGGCAAAGGCGGCGGCGCTCCACTTGTAGGCCGAGTCAAAGGGAACGCGGCTTTGGGCCAGCCAGTCGCTGCCGCCGCCAAACCGGCGGCACATGGCGCGGGCGGTGTCGTTTTCCGGCTCGGTGCCGGCATAAAAGGCCCGCAGCGCCTCGTCCACCGCCGGGGACGGCCAGGCGGCCCCGTCCAGCAGCACCGGGTCGCCGGCTTCCATCTCGGCCTCGGTGATGGTGCCGGTCTTGTCCACGCACAGCACGTCCACGCGGGCCAGCGTTTCGATGCAGTTCATGTCCTGGGCCAGCACCCGGCGGCTGGCAAGCCGCAGCATGCTGACCGCCAGCGCCACGCTGGTCAAAAGGTAAAGCCCTTCCGGGATCATGCCGATCAGCGCCGCCACCGTGGCCTCCACCGAGTCCCGCAGCGACAGCTCCAGCACGTCGTACTGCTGCAAAAACAGCAGGATGCCAAAGGGGATCAGCAAAAGACCGATGGCGCGGATCAGCTTGTCCAGCGAGAGCATCATCTCGCTTTTGGCCAGCTTGACGTCGGTTTTGGCCTCGGTCATCAGCCGGTTGGCGTAGGAATCCGCGCCCACCCGCGTCAGCTGGGCGCGCACCCGGCCGGAGGTCAGAAAGCTGCCGGAGCGCAGCCCGTCCCCCGGCTGCTTGGCCACCGGCTCGGCCTCACCGGTGACCAGGGCCTCGTTGGCCTGGGCGCTGCCGGCGCGCACCACCGCGTCGGCGCAGATCTGCTCGCCGGCGGAAAATTCCACAATATCGTCCCGCACCAGCTGGCTGGCGGGCAGCTCCAGCAGCTTGCCGTCCCGCAGGCAGCGCACCTTGTGGGCGGCCACCAGCGTCAGCTTGTCCACCGCGTGTTTGGAGCGCAGCTGCTGCACGATGCCGATGACGGTGTTGCACACCGCCACGATCAGGAACCCCATGTTGGCAAAGCTGCCCACCGACCACAGCAGCGCGGCCAGCACCACAAACACCAGGTTGAAAAAGGTGAAGGTGTTTTCCCGCACGATCTGCCAGGTGGTCTTGGTGGGACTGGCGACCTCGCGGTTGTCCAGCCCGGCTTCCATGCGGCGGGCGGCCTGGGCGGCGGTCAGTCCGGTATCCGGGTCGGGGTTCTCCACCGGCAGCGGCGGGTCGGCAGGGGCTTTGGGCCGGCCGGGGCGCGGGATGGCAAATTTTGTTTTGTCCTGTGGCAAGGCGGGTCACCTCGTTGTGCGCCGCCGGTCAGGGCGGCTGTGGTTGGGCGGTCCGGGCGGCAGTCCCGGCCGCGGCGGGCAGCGGCGTTTTCGGCCCTGCCCGGCATCTCTATTATCTTAAACGACAGAATATGAACAAATATAGCAGCGGCCATGAAAAAAGGGTAACAGGGGCAGCCGCGGCCGGCTTGCGGGCCGTTTTCCCTGCCCCGGCCCGCGCGGCAGGTAGGCAAACCGCAAAAAACGCCCGCAGGGGGCGCCGGGGCACTGGCCCGTTCGGCAGCCCCTGCGGGCGGTCTGTCTGCATATTTGCCCCCTGCGCGGCGCGTTACACGTCCTGCAGCTCCCCGCGGGAGGAAGCCTTCAGGTAGGCGTAGATAAAGCCGTCCAGGTCGCCGTCCATGACGGCCTGCACGTTGCCGTTCTCGTAGTTGGTGCGGTGGTCCTTGACCAGCGTGTAGGGCATAAACACATAGCTGCGGATCTGGTGGCCCCAGGCGATCTCGTTCTGCACGCCCTTGATGTCGTCGATCTTGTCCTTGTGCTGCTGCAGGGCGATCTGGTACAGCTTGGCTTTCAGCATCTCCATGGCGTACTCGCGGTTCTGCAGCTGGCTGCGCTGGGTCTGGCAGGAGGTAACGATGCCGGTGGGCTTGTGGATCAGGCGCACCGCCGAGGAGGTCTTGTTGATGTGCTGGCCGCCCGCGCCGGAGGAGCGGTAGACCTGCATCTCGATGTCCTCCGGGCGGATCTCGATCTTGATGTCGTCGTTCAGCTCCGGCATGACCTCCAGCGAGGCAAAGCTGGTCTGGCGGCGGGCGTTGGCGTCAAAGGGGCTGATGCGCACCAGCCGGTGGACGCCGTTCTCGCTTTTCAGCATACCGTAGGCGTTGGGGCCCTTGACCATCATCGAGGCGCTCTTGATGCCGGCCTCGTCGCCGTCCAGCACGTCCATGACTTCCACCTTGTAGCCGTGGGCGTCGGCCCAGCGGGTGTACATGCGGTAGAGCATCTCGGCCCAGTCCTGGGCCTCGGTGCCGCCGGTGCCGGCGTGGAAGGTCAAAATGGCGTTGTTGGCGTCATACTCGCCGTTGAGCATGGTCATCAGCTGCAGCTCGTCCACCGCCTTCTCCACCGCGTTGACGGCTTCCTCGCCTTCCGGGATCAGGCTGGGGTCGTTTTCCTCGGCCAGCATCTCCAGCATGGTGCCGGCGTCCTCGTACTGGGCGTTCAGCTTCTTAAAGCGGTCCAGCTTGCCCTTCAGGTCGCTCATCTCGGCGTAGACCTTCTGGCTCTTTTCCTGGTCGTCGTAAAAGCCGGGCAGCGTCATCTGGTGTTCCAGCTCGGCCAGGCGCTTCTCGCTGGCCTCGATGGCCAGTGCGTCGCGCAGGTCGTTGATGGAGGTCTCAAAACCGCCCAGTTTGGATTTCAGTTCGTCCAGCGTGATCATATGATTTTCAATACCCCTTTTTCAATGCTCGGTTTATCGCACAAAAGCAGCCGCGGCCGGGACAATGCAGAGCCGCGGCGCATACTGACACGGTAATAGTATAGCGGAAAGCAGCCCTTTTGTAAACCGCAAATCGCCCCGCGGCGCGGTGTTAACAGAAATTTCTTTGCTTTTTATAGGTAACTGGGGTATAATTACCATAATCTCAGGCAAAGCCGCCGTTTCGGCCCGGTTCTGCCTGCCGGGCGTGTCTGCCGCCGCTGCCCGCAGGGCGCGGCCGGCCCCTTTCCGCCCGGGCTGTCATCACATTACGGAGGCTGTCGAATGGCATTATATACAGGAAATCATTGCCCTGTCTGCAATGAGGTATTCACCGACAACGACGACGTGGTCGTCTGCCCCGACTGCGGCACGCCCTATCACCGGGCCTGCTGGCAGAAGGTCGGGGCCTGCGTCCACGCCGACAAGCACGGCACCGGCTTTGAGTGGGTGCCGGACAAGGCGCCGGAAGCCCCGCCGGAGGATCTGGAGGAGCGCGTCTGCCCCAACTGCGGCGCCCACAACCCCGCCGACGGGCGGTTTTGCAACCACTGCGGCACCCCGCTGGGGCAGGACTACCCGCCCCGGCAGCAGGGCACTGCCAACGGCGGGCCGGTCTACACCCGGCCCGGCGGCCCGCAGGCTTCCGGCGGCGCGGGCGGCGCGCAGGGCGCGGCCAACACCGCCCAGCAGCCCGGCCCCGGCTTTGCGGGCATTTACCGGCGCGAGCTGCGCCCCGACGACACCATCGACGGCATCAAGGCCAGGGACTGGGCCAGCTTTCTGGGCCCTTCCAGTCTGAGCTATCTGGCGCAGTTTGTGCGCATGGACGAGCTGAAGCGCAAATTCAGCGTCAGCCTCTCGGCGTTTTTCCTGGGGCCGGTCTACTTCTTCTACCGCAAAATGTGGAAGGAGGGCGCGCTGTTCACGCTGCTGTCCCTGGTTTTGACGCTGCCCACCGTGCTGTCGCTGTTCCAGGCCGCCGGCTCGCCGCTGGTGTCCGGCCTGGACCTGGGCTGGCTGACGCCGCTGAGCTGGGCCTTTGTGTTCGTTGACTGGGCGCAGATGCTGCTGCGCAGCCTGTTTGCCTTTTACTGGTACAAGAAGGATGCCTCGCGCCGCATCCGCACCATCTGCGAGCAGCTCCCCGAAGGGCAGGAGCGTTCCGACGCCCTGGCAATGCGCGGCGGCACCAGCGCCGCGGCCGTGGTGCTGTTTTTTGCGGTGATGTTCGCGCTGAGCTTTGCGCTGTACTGGGCGCTGGGTTCCGGCCGCGACCTGGCCGTGGACGCTTTGCTGCGCGCTTATATGATGTGACCCGCACGGCGGGAGCACGCCCCGGCTGCGGCCTTTCCCCTGCCGGGCGCAACCGCCGGGGCATACGGCAAAAAAATACAGCAATAAAGAAAAAAGCTGCCCCCTGCGGGCAGCCCGGGAGGAATTGAGCTATGAAAACAGCACTGGTCATTATGGCGGCCGGCATCGGCTCCCGCTACGGCGGCGGCATCAAGCAGCTGGCGGCGGTGGGCCCCAACGGCGAGATCCTGATGGATTACTCCATCCACGACGCCATCGAGGCCGGCTTTGACAAGATCGTCTTTATCATCCGCCGCGACATTGAGCAGGCGTTCCGCGAGGTCATCGGCGACCGCATCGAGAAGGTCTGCGCCGGCCTGGGCGTGGAGGTGGCCTACGCCTACCAGGCGCTGGACGACCTGCCTGCCAATGCTTCCCTGCCCGCAGGCCGCACCAAACCCTGGGGCACCGGCCAGGCCGTGCTGGCCTGCCGCGACATCCTGCACGAGCCCTTTGCGGTCATCAACGCCGACGACTACTACGGCAAGCAGGCGTATGTGGCGCTGCACGACTTTTTGGAGCAGTACGACCCCGCCCACCCCGAAAAGCTGTGCATGGCCGGCTTTGTGCTGAAAAACACCCTGAGCGACAACGGCGCCGTGACCCGCGGCATCTGCAAAATGAACGACGCCGGCTACCTGACCGGCGTGGACGAGACCAAGGGCATTGAAAAGACCGCCGGCGGCGCGGCCGCAGCCGGCAAGGCGCTGGATGTGGAGAGCCTGGTCAGCATGAACATGTGGGGCCTGACGCCCGAATTTATGGGCCTGCTGCAGTACGGCTTTATCGAGTTCTTTGACAAGGCCGAGGGCGACATGACCAAGTCCGAGTATCTGCTGCCCATCTATATCGACGAGCTGCTGCAGACCGGCAAGGTCACGGTGCAGGTGCTCAAGACCCCGGACAAGTGGTTCGGCGTCACCTATCAGGAGGACAAGCCCGCGGTGCAGCAGGCGTTTGCCCAGCTGATCGAGCAGGGGGTCTACCGGTCCGACCTGTTCAGCGATCTGAAAAAGTAACTTCTTCCGGGGCGTTTCCGCGGCGGTTTGGGCCGGCGGCGCGCCCCGGTCTTTTTGTATCCGGCCGCCTCCGGCAGCGGCCGTGCCGGCCGTCCGCGTCAAATGCACAAAAGCATGGGTCTATCGCCCATGGAAAAGGAATGAAAAATGCGGTATCGTTATAGTAACAGGAGGGTTGCCACTATGTCGAATGAATTTGTATCATCTGCTGCATCTGCCGGTCCCGCCGAGAGAGACACCGCCCTTGCGCTGGACGTGGAGCGCCTTTTGCGCTTTGGCCGCAAGCACAAGCTGGTCAAGGAGCTGGACGTGATCGTTGCCCGCAACACCCTTTTGGACATCCTGGGCCTGGCCGCCCCGTACGAGGGCAAGGTCCCCAAAGAGTCCTTTGACACCCCCACCGAGATCCTGGAGCACATGCTGGACCTGGCCGCGCAGAAGGGCCTGTTCGACAATACCGTGCCCCAGTACCGCATCAATTTCGAGACCCGGCTGATGGGCGCGCTGATGCCCCGCGAGAGCGAGGTCTGCAAAAAGTTCCGCAAGCTGTGCGCCCAAAAAGGCCCCCAGGCCGCCACCGACTGGTTCTACGACCTGTGCGTGGTGTCCAACTACATCCGCACCGCCCAGATCGCCCGCAACATCCAGTGGACCACCGCCACCCCCTACGGCGAGCTGGAGATCACCATCAACCTGACCAAGCCGGAAAAAGACCCCAAGGTCATTGCCATGGAGCGGCTGCAGCCCAAAAGCGGCTACCCCCAGTGCATGCTGTGCAAGGAGAACATCGGCTATGCGGGGCGCATCAACTTCCCCGCCCGGCAGACCCACCGCATCGTGCCGCTGAACCTGGCCGGCGAGCAGTTCTACCTGCAGTACAGCCCCTATGCCTATTTCCACGAGCACTGCATCATCCTGCACGACGAGCACAAGCCCATGGAGATGACCCGCCAGACCCTGGCCGAGATCTTTGACTTTGTGGCCCAGTTTCCCCATTACACCTGCGGCTCCAACGCCGACCTGCCCATTGTGGGCGGCAGCATTTTGAGCCACAGCCACTTCCAGGGCGGGCGGTATGTGTTCCCGATGCAGAAAGCCGCCGTCCGGACCAAGCTTGCCAACCCGCGCTACCCCGGCGTGCAGGCGGGCATTTTGAACTGGCCGGTGTCCGCCGTGCGGCTGATCGGCCGCAGCAGCCAGCAGGTGCAGAACGCCGCCAACGACATCATGGACGCCTGGCGCGGCTGGTCGGACGAGAGCGTGGACATCCTGGCCGAGACCGACGGCACGCCCCACAACACCGTCACCCCCATCCTGCACTATGACGATGAGCTGGGCTACATCCTGGACATTGCCCCCCGCAACAACCGCACCACCGCCCAGTATCCCGACGGCATCTTCCACCCCCACAAGGAGTACCACAACATCAAGAAGGAGAACATCGGCCTGATCGAGGTGATGGGCCTGGCCATCCTGCCCGCCCGGCTGAAGGACCAGGGCGCGGCCATCGCCGACATCCTCTCCGGCAAGGCGCCCAACACCAGCCGTGAGGAAAACAGCCCGCTGGCCGTCCACGCCGACTGGATCGACGGGCTGATCGCCAAATACGGCACCGCCCTGCGCCCCGAAAAAGCCGAGCAGGCGGTGCGCGACGAGATCGGCATCGTGTTCAGCCACGTGCTGGAGAACGCCGGCGTCTTTAAGTCCGACGAGGCCGGCCAGGCCGCCTTCCTGCGCTTTTTGAAAGCGGCCGGGTTCACGCCGGCCAAAAAGTAAGGCAGTTTCTTTTCGCATTGCAGGGCCCGCAGTTTTTTTGCTGCGGGCCCTTTTTTCTGCCGCGCTGCGATTTTTACATCCCGCCCGCCGGGTATGCGGTTTACAATTGTGGCAAAGCGGTGTAAAATCAAGGTATTCTTACTTTTTGTAGTTCAACCGCCCGCAGTTTTGTATGCCAATCTTCTGGAGGGAGGTCCACCCGCCATGTCCCTTGTCCGACCTGCCGGCCTGCCCCGCCGCCTGGCCGCCCTGGCGCTGGCCGGCTGTCTGCTGCTGGCCGGCTGCCAGCAGCAGGATGCCCCCGGCGGCGAAACGCCGGAATCCGCCACCGCCGAGACTGCCACCGCCGAGGCCGCCGACCCCGACGCCAGCGCCTCTGCCGAAGCCGAGGCCGTCATTGCCCAGACTGGCGCCGTCCTGGCCGAGACCCCCAACGCCGGCCGCAGCTACGTGGACGAGACGCTGTTTATCGGCGACTCCAACACCGCCCGCTACATGATGTACGCCGACGAGACCGGCGAGGCCTTTACCACGCTGGCCAACAACATCGGCGTGGTCAGCATGGGCGCGGGGTCCATCACCACCCTGAAATGCGAGCAGTTTGTGGGCTACAGCCAGATGTACACCATCCCCGACGCGGTGGCCATGCTCAAACCCCGGCGCATCATCATCGGCTTTGGCACCAACAACCTGTCCGGCCAGTCCACCAACGCGGACAGCTTTATCGAGACCTACCTGAAAGGGCTGGAAGCCATCCGGGAGGCCTGGCCCTACGCCGACATCATCGTCAACGCCATCCCGCCGCTGGACAAACAGCGCGAAAACCAGAACCTGTACATGGTGCAGGTGGACGCCTACAACGCCGCCCTGGCCGAAATGTGCGAGGAAAACGGCTTTAAGTTTTTGAACAGCGCCGAGGTGCTGAAAGACCCGGACACCGGCTGGGCCAAAAAGGACTATACCCTGTCGGACGGGGTGCACCTGTCCAAAACGGCGGTCACCGCCTTTTTTGAGTATGTGCGCACCCATGCCTACGTCACCGAGGACCGCCGGCCCCAGCCGCTGGGGAACATCCCGGAGCCGGCCGGCACGCCGGTGGGCCTGATCAGCCAGGACCCCATTGCGGTGCGGGGCGCAAAAGTCCCCGTGGAGTTTGTGGCCTCCACCGGCGGAACGCTGCAGGGCAGCACCAGCCAGCTGGTCAAAAAGGGCGGCACCTGCTCCACCGTCACGGCGGTGCCGAATGCCGGCTGGAAGTTTGCGGGCTGGACGGCGTCGCTGGGCACGGCCGGCAGCAGCGCCAGTTTGACCTTTACGGTGCCCTCCAATGCGGACGCCGGCGGCGTGGTGCTGACCGCGCTGTTCACCCCGGACGAGCACGAGCACGACTGGGTGGAGATCGCGGGCACCCGCCAGGAGCCCACCTGCCTGTACGGCGGCTATGCCCAGTACCAGTGCAGCATCTGCGGTGCCTACGGCGAGGCCGACCTGGACCCCCTGGGCCATACCTGGGACGAGGGCGCCGTGACCGCCACCCCCCAGCCCGGCGTGGAGGGCCAGCGCACCTTTACCTGCACCCGCTGCGGCGAGAAAAAAACCGAGGCCATCGCCGCGCTGCCGGTGGCAACGCCGACGCCGGTCCCCACGCCCACGCCGGTGCCGGAGCCGACACCCACGCCGCACACACACCAGTATGTGGAGACCGAGCGGGTGGAACCCACCTGCGGCGCTGCCGGCCATGTGACCATGCAGTGCAGCTGCGGCGCAAGTTATACCGAAGAATTGCCCGCCACCGGCCAGCACACCTGGGGTGAAGGCGTGGTAACAAAGGCTCCTTCAGTGGATGCTCCCGGCGAAATGACCTACACCTGCACGGTGTGCGGCGCCACCCGCACGGAGGAGATCCCCGCCCTGGAGCCGCCAGTCGACCCGGTCCCGCCGGAAACTGCCGCCCCATCCGCCCCGCCGGCGGGTGGCGCCGCTGCGGACGGCCGGACCGCTGACCCGTCCGGCCTGGCCTCTTAATCCCAGCTTTCTTTTCCCGCCCCCAGGTCTGTCACCACCCAGGGGGCGGACTTTTGCGGCGGTGACGTCCGCGGCGTACGGCCGCACACAAAATCCAACCATAACGGAGGAACCCATGCCCACCGAAACCACACAGACGACCCGGACCAAAAAGCCGTCGCAGCTGCGGCGGTTCCTGCCCTATTTGATGCGCTACAAGCGCATTTTGTTCTTCGATCTGTTCTGCGCGGCGCTGACCACCCTGTGCGACATCATCCTGCCCCAGATCATGAGCTACCTGACCAACGCCGCCACCGACCCTGCCGTGACCCTGACGGCGGGCATCGTGCTGCGGCTGGCGGCGGTCTACCTGGTTTTGCGGCTGATCGACGGCGCGGCCAACTACTATATGTCGGCAAACGGCCATATCATGGGCGTCTACATCGAGACCGACATGCGCCGGGACGCCTTTGCCCACCTGCAGCGGCTGAGCGACACCTACTACTCCAACACCAAGGTGGGGCAGATCATGGGCCGCATCACCAACGACCTGTTTGATGTGACCGAGTTTGCCCACCACTGCCCGGAGGAATTTTTCATCGCCGCCATCAAGATCGCGGCCTCCTTTGTGATCTTGTGCACCGCCAGCATACCGCTGACGCTGATCGTGTTTGCCTGCGTGCCGCTGATGGCGGTCGTTTCCATCCGGCTCAACCACAGCCTGCGGGAGGCTTTCCGCCGCCAGCGCCACCAGATCGGCGAGCTGAACGCCGCCATCGAGGACAGCCTGCTGGGCGAGCGGGTCATCAAGGCCTTTGCCGCCGAGGAACGGGAGAAAGAAAAGTTCGAGGTCGGCAACCGGACCTTCCAGGAGATCAAAAAGACCACCTACCACTTTATGGCGGCGTTCAATACCTCCACCCGGCTGTTTGACGGCCTGATGTACCTGGTGGTCATTGTGGCGGGCGGTCTGTTTTTGGTCTACCGCCTGATCAACGCCGGCGACCTGGTGGCCTACATCCTGTATGTTTCCACCCTGATCGCCACCATCCGCCGCATCGTGGAATTTGCCGAGCAGTTCCAGCGCGGCGTCACCGGCATCGAGCGGTTTTACGAGATCATGGACACGCCGGCGGACATCACCGACGCGCCTGACGCCAAGCCGCTGGTGGTGACCGAGGGCGGCATCCAGTTCCAGGATGTCAGCTTTGAGTACCCGGACGACCACAACAAAGTCCTGCACCACGTTGACCTGACCATCCGCCCCGGCGAGAGCCTGGCCCTGGTGGGCCCCTCCGGCGGCGGCAAGACGACGCTGTGCAACCTGATCCCCCGCTTTTACGACGTGACCAGCGGCCGTATCCTGATCGACGGGCAGGACATCCGCCATGTCACGCTGGAAAGCCTGCGGGGCGCCATCGGCGTGGTGCAGCAGGACGTCTATCTGTTCAGCGGCACGGTGGCCGAGAACATCGCCTACGGCAAGCCCGGCGCCACCCGCGCCGAGATCGAGCAGGCCGCCCGCCTGGCCGGCGCCGACGCCTTTGTGCGGGCGCTGAAGGACGGCTACGACACCTACGTGGGCGAACGGGGCGTCAAGCTGTCCGGCGGGCAGAAACAGCGCATTTCCATCGCGCGGCTGTTTTTGAAGGACCCCAAGATCCTGCTGCTGGACGAGGCCACCAGCGCCCTGGACAACGAGAGCGAGGTGCTGGTGGGCCAGAGCCTGGACGCGCTGGCCAAGGGCCGCACCACGCTGACCATCGCCCACCGGCTGACCACCATCAAAAACGCCGACCGCATTTTGGTGCTGGGCAAAAACGGCATCGAGGAGGAAGGCACCCACGACCAGCTGCTGGCCAAAAAAGGCATCTACTACCGCCTGTGGAACGGCCTGGTCAGCGGCCAGACGCTGTGACCGCCCGATCACGCCGGCCCGCCGCCGTCTGCCGCCCCTATCTTCGCCAAAACAGCACTCCCCCGCCGCCCCTGCCGGGCGATATCCGGCAGGGCGGCGGGGGAGTTTCTGTTATCACTGTCCCGCGTCAGGAGGACGCGGCGGATGCAAGGTCCGCGGCGGCCACCAGCGGCGAGGTATAATAGTCGCTGTTGTCCGCCGTGTACAGCCGCACCTGGTAGGCGGCAATGTCGATGCCGGCGGCGTCCATGGCGGCCTTGGCGGCCTGCATCAGCCGCTGTGCTTCGGCGGGGGTGTCGTCATTGACGGCGGTGGTCTGCTGGTCCAGCACCAGCGCCACCGGCGGCAGGTTTGCCTTGTCGTAGGGCATATCCCGTACCAGGGCCGGGTGGCCCTCGGCCGGGACGGTCAGCTCCCCCTCGTCCGTCAGGACATAGGCGTGCCACAGGCTGACGGCGGCCTGCCCCAGCAGCGGGTCGCCGGCCAGCCGGGATGTCACATCGGCATACAGCAGTTCACAGATGCGGTCCCAGGCACCGCCATAGCCGCTCTCGTCAAAATTGTCGCTGACCACGCGTCCCCGGGCCAGCTCCACCGCAAACCGGGTATCCTCGCTGTTCCGGGCGCGCAGGCCCACCTCGTAGCAGAGCCAATGGCGGTTGCTGATCCACTCCACCTCAAACCCGTACCCCGGATAGGTCTGGTCGGCATATTCCACGGCGCTGCGCCTTGCCAGCCAGTCCCCCAGGGGCGTTCCGGTATAAACCGCCAGCGTCCCCAGCAGGCCCAGCACAATGGCGAAACCGCCCGCAGCGGCCAGGATGCGCTTTGCACGGGTACGGGGTCTGCGTTTGCGCCGCGCGGACGGCGTGCGCTCAGTCACTTGCAGCATGGTTCAATCTCCTTTCCCAAAAGCATAGACAAGCAGTTTGGCGGCCAGCGCGCCCAGCAGGCAGAGCAGCCCATACCCCACCGCAAACACCAGCGGTTCCTGCCAGCCGTCGGTGGCGACCAGGTGCCACACAAAGCCCAGCGCGGCCACGGCCGGCGGGGCAAAGTACCAGCGGCGGCGCAGCAGCAGGCAGCCCAGCGCCCCCACCACCGGCAGGATGACCACGCTGTACTCCGGCCGGTAGGCGTAGGTGTTCAGCCAGAAAGCCACCAGCGCCCCCGCCGCCAGCGCGGCGGCCAGCACCAGCCGCAGGCGGCGGTGGATCCTGGAAAGCACTTTGCCGTCGTCCGGCGCGGCCGCCGGCGCCCCCGCCTGCCAGAAGGCCCGGCAGTCCCTGCAGTGGGCGATGTGCTGCGCCACCAGCTGCACGCTGGCGTCGCTGGCCGCGCCGTCCTGCACCAGCGGGATCAGGTCCCGGCAGGCTTCGCAGGGCAGGTCCGGCAGGGCGTTTGCGGGCGGCGGGCCTTCCGGGGGCGCTGCGCCCGGATCTTCGCCTGCGTCGGCGGGCGGCGTTTTGCCCGCCGGGCCAGAGCCAGGGGCCGGGGCGGCCGGCTGCGGCGGGGGCAAGGTTTTTGCCGGGGCGGCCCGGCCCTGGGGGTCCTTGGATTCAAATTCTGTCACAGATAGCCCTCCTCTCTCAGGGTTTGCTGCAGTTTTTGGCGGGTGCGGTACTCAATGACGCGGGCCGACCCGGCGCGGATGCCGCAGCGGTCGGCGATCTCCTCGTAGGGCAGGCCCTGGGCCCGCAGCTGCACGATGGTGCGCTCCCGCCGGGGCAGGGCGTCCAGCAGCTGCCGCACCCGGTCGGCCAGCTGGCGGGTGTCCAGCGCCTGGCCCACCGTGTCCTCCACATACAGGCCCAAAAGGTCGCTGTACTCCACCGTGGGGCGGTGTTTGCGCAGCGCCTGCAGCCACAGCCTGCGCGCAATGCCGAACAGCCAGGTCTTTTCGCTGCCCTCGCCCCGGAAGCTGCCCGCCTTCTGGATGGCGCACAGGAAGGTCTCGCTGAGCAGGTCCTCGGCCTGGGCGGGGTCATGGGTCAGGCTGCACAGGTAGCGGAACACGTCGTCCCGGTAGCGGTGGTAGAGTTCCTCCACCCCAAGCATGGCGCATTCCCCCTTCCTGTGTTTTGGGTCTGTCCGGCCGCGGCCATTTTTTCGACCGATCTGCCTATAAGCCGCAGACAGGGCGGTTTTGTTACAGCGGCGGGCAAAATTTTTTGGCAGTTTTTCGTTTTTCCGGCAGCTGCTCCCCCTTACCCCCGCAAAAAAAGCCGCCCGCCGGCGCGGGGCACTTCCCCGGCCGGCGGGCGGCGCATGGTATTCAGTGTTTGGGGCGCAGGGCGCGCAGGCAGGCCGATGCCTGCACCGTCCCCCTGTGAAAGGCGGGCGTCAAACCGCAGGGATACCGGCGAGTGAACACGGCAGGCACCCCGGCCTTTTCTAAAAGCACTTATTGTTTGGGGCGCAGGGCGCGCCGGCAGGCCCGCAGCCAGCACAGGGCGGCAGCGGCCAGCGCGGGGTACAGGATCAGGCAGAACGCCTGGTACCAGCTGGGCAGCCAGTAGTCCAGCCCGGCGGGCAGGGCGTCGGCGGCATTCAGCGTGATGGCGCCGCCGTCAAACTTCAGCCGGACCGTGGCGTTCTCGTCCGGGCTGCAGGGGTCCAGCCGCAGCGAGACCAGCGCGGTGCGGGGCAGCGTGTAGACATAGCTGCCGTCGGCCGCCTGCGTGGGGAACACCCGGTTGTCCTGGCTGTAGGGCTCGCCGGCGGCGGTGGTGTAGTACAGGCACATCTCCCGCGGCTCACCGTCAAACTCGGCGGTGTAGCTCAGGGTGCGCACCACCCGGCCGTCCACGTTGTCCAAAATGATCTGCGGGTCGCCGCCGGCCGTCGCGTACCAGCCGTCGGCCTCGGCGGTGACATCCACCAGCTGGAACTCACTGACCGGGATGCTCTCCTCGGCCAGGGCGCCGTCTGCGCGGGCAAGGGCGTCGGCGGCAAAGTTCCAGGCCCCCAGCGCCAGCCAGGCGGCCAGCGCCAGCAGGTAGCACAGCACCGCCAGTCCGCCCCGGCGGGCTGTCAGGCGGGCAAGCGCAGCCAGCGGGCCGCGGCACGGTTTGTCCTTCATCGGCCGGTCACCTCCATCTCCACCGGGGCAAAGCCCGCATCGGTGACGCGGTAAAGCAGCGTCTCGCCGTTTTGCGCGGCGGCCAGGCCGTCGGTGAACAGTTCCGCATAGCTTTCCACAAAAATCTCGTCGATCTGCTGCAAATAAAGCACGGTACAGCCGTTTTCCCGGATGGTCTCGTCCAGCCGCCGGGCGGTGTAGGGGTGGTAGTAGTATTTTTTGACCCCCTCCTCCTCCGGCTCCAGCTCCGCCAGACCGAAGGTGCCGCCGCCGCCCTCCATGGTGGAGACCGCGCCGGAATAGTCCACCAGCACCGGGTAAAAGTCAAACACCGCCGAGAACCAGCCCTCGCCGTTGTCGCCCTGGCTGACGTAGAACACCCGGTCGTCGGGTCCCAGATAGCTGCAGACCAGCTGGGCCTCGGCGCGCTCGGCCCTGCGGTCGGCAAACTCGCTGTCCGAGAATCCCAGCACCGAAAGCTGGGGCAGCACCAGCTGGTTCAGCCGGAACAGCATCGCCGCCGCCAAAAGCAGCACCGCCCCCTGCCCTGCCAGCGCAAAGCGGGTCTGGCTGCATTTGGCCGCCGCGGCAGGGCCGTCCTTCAACCGGCTCTGCACCACCTCGGCGTAGGGCTGCAGCACCAGCGCCAGGCAGGCCAGCGCGATCAAAAACCAGCCGATGTAATAGCTGTAGATGTAGCGGTTGTAGTCGGTCAGGCTCTCGGCCTGGAAAGGCTTGAAGATAAAGCCGTAGCTCAGCGCCAGCATCAGGTTGTAGCCCAAAAAGCACAGGGTGCTGCACACGGCGGCGCACGCCACCCGCAGCCGGGCCTTCAGGCAGGGCGCAAGGCAGACCACCAGCAAAAACACCGCCAAAATCAGGATGACCACGTTGCGGCCCTGGCCGATCATGCTCAACGCGCCGGCGCTGGTCCAAAACTGGGCGCCCATATCGGCGATGGCCTGCAAAAACTGGGACTGGCGCTCGGCAAAAAAGCCCTCCACCGGCTGGCCCAGCAGGATGCGGATGCCGCTGACCACCACGTCGGACAGGGCCGCCGTGGTCTCGCCCACGCCGCCGTCCGAGGTGTTCTGCGCCACCAGGTAGCCCACGTAGCGCACGTTCCACAGGTAATAGACCGCCAGCGGCGCGGCAAAGCAGGCCGCCGCAAAGCCGGTGCGCCGGGCAAGGCCGCGGCGGAATTTGCCGTCCGGTAAAAGCCAGGCGTCCACCGCCACCAGACCCGCGGCCACCAGCGCCAGCACAAAGGTATTGGCCTTGAGGTTGGCGGCAAGCGCCAGCACCGGCAGCACCGCCCATTTGGGGCCGTTGGACCGGCGCAGCGCCAGCCACAGCGCCACCGCGCCGCCCATGACCAGGCCGGCGGGGATGTCCCCATAGCTGGTCATGTAGACGGTGTTTAAGTAGATGGTGTGGTTGTAGGTGGTAAAAAAGTAGGGCACGCACCACAGCACCGCCGCCAGCGGCACCGCAATGCGGAAGCGGGAAAACCCCAGCGTGCCCAGCACCGCCGCAAACACCGCAAAGGCCAGGGCGTTGTAGGCCAGGTAGATCTTCCAGTCGGCATAACTGCCAAAAAAGCTGAAAAAGTAGCTGAGCAGCGGCAGGCCGGGGTTTTGGGTGACAGCCCAGGGGGTGCCCAGCGTGGCGGTGGCATACAGGCTGTTGTCCACCTTGGTCACCTTGACTGCGGTGGCCCACAGGTTCAGCTCGTCAAAGCCGGTGGCCATGGGCTGGCGGATAAAAAAGTAAACGGCAAAGGCCGCGGTCATGCCGTAAAACAGCACCGCGCCGGGGGTGAGCAACGCCCTGTAGTCGGGGCGTTTGGCGGGGTCCTTGCGGGGCCAAAGCGCCCACAGGCCCAGCCCCGCAAAGGCGGCATACAGCAGCCACGCCCCCGCCAGCAGCGGCCCGGCCATGCCCCACACCGTCAGCCAGAATACCGCCACGGCCAGCGCCGTCAGCGGCGCCAGCGCGCTGTGCAGGCCGCATTTGAGCGTCAGGAAGGCGCTGAACAGAAACACCGCCGCCAGCGCGGCGAATACACAGAGCAGCTCCATGGGCAGCTCCTTTCGGATAAATTCATGGTCGTCAGGGGTTTTCCGGCCGTTTGCCCCGCACCAGCGCCCAGGCGGCGGCCGCGCAGGCGGGCAGGCCAAGCAGCAAAAGCCACTGGCCGCCGTTTGGCACAAACCGCAGCAGCCAGAACTGCGGCGGGTTCAGCTCAACGCCGGTAAACAGCGTCGCCACGCCGCCCACGCTGTCCGGGTCGATGCGCAGCCCCGATACCGTCTTGCCGCCCAGGTCGAACTCGTAGACGCCGGGCTGCACCACATGGGCAAAGACCTTCTGCGTTTCGCTGTAATCGGTCTGGCCGGGCAGCAGGTAGTACAGCGCCACGCTGCCGGGGGGCAGGCGGTGCCCGGCGTACAGCCGCACCGTCTCGATGTAGCCGCCGCCGTCGTACAAAATATGTGGGTCGTTGTCGGTGGAAAGATACCAGTTGGGGTCGTCGTCCGGCGGGGTGTCCCACTCCAGGTCAAGGTAACACACAAAACTCTCGAAGGTCAGGTCCGCGGCGGTCAGGGTGGTCTGGGGCATGTTGCCGCCGGCGCGGTGCGCCAGCATGACGGCGCACCTGCCCAGGCAGAACACCACCCAGAAGATCAGCGCCAGCGCGTAGCAGACGCCAAACAGCCGCGCGGTGCGTTTTGTCTCACTCATCGGTCAGCCCTCGCTTTCCGCCACAGCCACCGGCGTGAAAGGCACCTCGGCGTCCGGGTCAAAGCTGTACAGCGTCATGGGCATGTCGGCGGTCAGGCCGCCCTCGAACAGCGGGCTGAAGGACCGCTCCAGGTAGTCGTCCGCCCGGTCAATCAGCAGGTAATTGCAGCCCTTTTCCTCCAGATAGGCCACCAGCGCGGGCGGCGTGCAGACAGCCTTGTAGTCGTACAGCGTCCAGTTTTCGCTCTCCACCAGGTTCATAAAGTCGGAGTCCCACCGGCTGGAGGCGTCCTCGCCGTTGAAAAAGCCGCCGTAGCCGCGGGCCACCCGGGCGGTCAGCTCGTAGGTGTAGTAGTACCAGCGGGTGGCGTTGTCCCCCTGGCTGATGACCAGCACCGTGTCATCCCAGTCCAGCACCTGGTTGGCGGCGGCGGCGCGGGCCTTGACGTCCTGCCGCAGCAGGTAGCGGCTGTCGCTGTCGGTCCAAAAACCGGAGGCCGGCACGCCCCGCCAGGCAAAAAGCACCGCCACGCAGGCCGACGCGCCCAGCAGCGCCAGGTCGGCCAGCCGGGCCGGGACGCCTTCCGTCCGCAATGCGGCCGAATGCCCCAGCAGGCAGAGCATAGCCAGCATCCACCCCTGCAAATAAGGGCCGATGTAGCGGTCAAAGTCCTGCAGGGCGTAGGCCTCCACGTCGGAGAAGTTGTAGTAATACAAAATCAGGTGGAACAGGTAGAAGGCCGCAAAGCAGAAGGCCAGCCCGCCCCACACCGCGGCCACGCGGCGGCGCCCGGCGCCCTTTTGGGCAAAGGCGAAAGCCGCCGCCCCCACCAGCGTGATGGCCGCAATGGCAAAGGCCGGCGCGCCCACCAGGCTGACGCTGCGGGTAAAAAAGGCGTCGGCCATCAGGCCCATCAGGTCGGCAAATTTCCCGGTGCGGTCAATGCCAAAAAACTGCGCCAGGCCGCCAAGCAGCACCTGGCCGTAGCTCAGGCCGCCGCTGCCCACCGACGCGCCGGTGGTTTCCAGGTGGGCGGCGGTGTAGGCGTTCCAGCTGAGGAAAGCCGCCAGCACCGGCGCCGCCAGCACCGCAGCGCTCCCCACTGCGCCGCCGAAAAACCGGCCGCGGGGCAGCCGCTTCCATTCCCGGCCGAACAACAGGTCCAGAAAAATCACAAACACCGCGATCAGCGCGTAGGCAAAGCCCATGTCCTTGGCCAGCGTCAAAAGCGCCAGCGGCAGGGCGGTCAGCAGCATGCCCAGCCTGCCCGGCCCGACGGCGAACCACAGGCAGAGCACCCCGCCGAACAAAAGCGCCAGCGGCACGTCGGCCATGGCGTTGGCGTAGACGGTGCTGGCCGTGCCCGCCGGCACCACGCTGAAAAAGAAAGGCAGCAGCGCGCCGCCCGCCAGCACCGCAACGCTGTGGGCCCAGCGGCGGCGGGGCAGCGCCGCGGCGGCGGACAGGCAGGCCATCAAAAGCATATCGTAGCCGGCAAGGCACTGCCACTCACCAAAATCGGCGGCAAAGCCCTGCACAAAGTAGGACACCAGCCCCAGCCCCGGCAGGCCGCTGACCGCCCGCAGGTTGGCCGGGTCGGCCGGGTACAGCACGTTTTTTTCTTTGAGCAGCTTGGCGGCCATGCCCCAGAAGGTGAACTCGTCCCACTCGACGAACATGGGCTGCAGCACCGCGAACAAAACCCAGATCACCAGCGACGCCGCGGCAAAAAACAGCAGCCCGGTGCTGGACGCCGCCGCAAGCCACCGCGCCCGCCCGGCCCGCAGGCCCAGCGCCACGGCCCCCGCCAGCAGCAAAAGATAGCAAAGCCACAGCGCCCCCTGCAGCATGCCCAGGCAGCCGCCGGCCAGCAGCAGGCAGACCGCCCCGGCAAAGATGGGCAGCGGGAACACCGCCGCATCCCGCCCGGTGGCCGCCGCCAGCGACACCGACGCCGCGCAGACCAAAACCAGGACCAGGATACCGGTAAGCAGGGACATGGGCGGGACCTCCTTTCAGGGCGGGATACAGTCAAAAAGGGAATCGGTTTACACCGGGATCGTGGCAATGGGGCCGACAAAATAGTGCTGGAACAGCAGCACCGCGCCAAACGCTGCGCAGGGCGCAAAGATGCGCAACGCCCAGCGTTCGGCCTTTTTGGGGGAAAGATCGGCTGAGAGCACCCGCCGCAGCGGGGCGGCCAGCAGCATGGCGGCCAGCAAAAACACCGGCAGAAAATACCGCGCCTGCAGCCCCACGATGCGCACCATCGACACCGGCGTGTAGGTGATGTACATGGCCGTCATGGCGCCCACCGCGTAGACGGCGGCAAACGCCGCCAGCGGTATTGCCCGCCGCCGGGTGATGGACTGCCCCCGCCCGGCGGAAAGCACCGCGCCAATCAAAAGCAGCACCGGCCCCATCAGGCTGATGAGCGCAATGGGCAGGTCTTTCCAGCCAAACAGGCCCAGCTGGCCGATGAAAAAGTCGTTCTCGTACAGTGTGCCCAGCAAAACGGCCAGGTAACGCAGCGGATTTTTCAGGATGAACAAAAGCTGTTCCAGCTGGTTCACGTCGCTGCCGCCCATGCGGCCGATCTCGCCGTAATTGTACCGGAAGGCCGTGCCGTACCACTCGACCAAGCGGGTCACCGCCAGCGACGCCGCCAGCATGCCCGCCGTCCAGTGCCAGCGGCGGCCGCGGGCGCAGAAAGCCTCCCGCAGCAGGATCAGCGGCAAAAACGCCCACAGCAGGTTGATGTAGGGCTTGGCCACGTTCACCCAGACGCAGGCGGCGGCGTAAAGGGCCGCGTCCTTTGTGGTCCAGGTGCGGCGGGTCAGCTGGGCCAGCATCAGGTAATAGCAGGCCAGCAGCGCCGAGTCATAGCTCAAGCTGGCCCCCATGTACAGCGAAAGCGGCAGCAGCATGACGCAGACAAAGGCCGGGCGGAATTTCTGCGCCCGGCGCAGCGCCAGGTAGCAGATGGCCGCATACACCGCCAGGTTGGCGATGCGCCCGCCGTACAGGCAGCCCAGCGCGCCAAAGCCCAGCAGCCGCGCAGCAAACATGCCAACGGCCCCGGGCACAAAGGGCAGCACCATAAAGCTGACCGGCTCGGTGACCGGGGTGGCGTCGGGGTCGTTGAAGTAGGCGTCAAAGCTGTCGGCGATGCTCTGCACGCGGCCGTCCTCGCCGTATTGTTTCAGGGCATAGCCGGCGGTGTTGTAGGCGGTCAGCTCGCCGGTGTCCGGGTCCTCGGCAGCGCCGGCGGAGGTGTGGGCGTTGACCCACGCGCCGGGGAAGGCGTTGTACAGCGCCGCCACGTCGTCCGGGTAAGCGCGCTCGCCGTCAAAGTCGAACCGCCCCATGCTGATGGCGTAGGTGCGCAAAAAATGCTCCGACTCGTCGGGGGTCTGCATGGGCGGGTCGGCAAAGGCAAACAGCAGCCCGCACACCGCGATGCAGGCCGCCGCTTTGGCGGCAAAGCTGCGCAGGCCGTAGTGCAGCACCCCCGCCATCGCCACCGCGGCCAGGCAGGCCAGCACACAGCCGCCGGTGACCAGCAGCGGCGAAACACGAGCGTCCAGATAGTAGAACACCCGCCAGTAATACGCCCAGGCCACGCCGGCCACCACCGCCAGCAGGGCCGCGCCGCCCCACAGGACCGCCGGTTTTTTCGCCAGTTTTTGAAGCGCAGCCATTACAGGATATACTGGCCGACCTTGTAGTCGTCCAGGTGGGTGCGCAAAAACTCGATGGTCTCGGCCAGGCCCTGTTCAAAGGTGTATCGGGGCGCCCAGCCGGTCAGGCTGCGCAGCTTGGTGGCGTCGCCCAGCAGGCGGTTGACCTCGCTTTTCTCTGGGCGCAGACGCTCGGCCTCGCAGACGATGCGGGCCTGCGGGTTGATCTGGGCGATCAGCTCGTTGGCCAGGTCGCCGATGGAGTGCTCCACGCCGGTGGCGATGTTCAGCTCCTGGCCGATGGCGGCGTCGCAGTCGGCGATGGTCATAAAGCCGTTGGCGGTGTCCTTGACATAGTTGAAGTCGCGGGTGGGGGTCAGGCTGCCCAGCTTGATCTCGGTCTGGCCGGCCAGCAGCTGGGTGATGATGGTGGGGATGATGGCCCGGCCCGACTGGCGGGGCCCGTAGGTGTTGAAGGGCCGCACGATGGTCACCGGCAGGTCAAAGCTGCGGTAAAAGCTCTCGGCCAGGCGGTCGGCGCCGATCTTGGTGGCCGAGTAGGGGCTTTGCCCCTGGAAGGGGTGCTTTTCGTCAATGGGCACATACTGGGCGGTGCCGTAGACCTCGCTGGTAGAGGTGACCAGCACCCGGCTGGTGCCCAGCTCCCTGGCGGCGTTGAGCACGTTCAGGGTGCCCTTGATGTTGGTGTCCACGTAGCTGTCCGGGCTGTGGTACGAGAACGGGATGGCGATCAGCGCCGCCAGGTGGAACACCCGCTCCTGGCCGCGCATGGCGGTGCGCACGCCGTTGGGGTCGCGGATGTCGCCCATAAAGACGTCGATCTCGTTTTTGATCTCGGGGGGCAGGGTGTCGATCCAGCCCAGAGAGCCGAAGGAATTGTACAGGCAGAAGGCGCGGACCTTCTCGCCCCGCTTGACCAGTTCCTCTGTCAGATGGCTGCCGATAAAACCGTCGGCGCCGGTGACCATTACGGTATGTGCCATGGTGGTAAAACTCCTTTTCCTGCGCCGGCCGCGCCGCGCACAAATCAATGGAAGGTTCCGCCTGCCGGGGGCCGCGGAAAAATTGCAATAGGGTTACAAAACAGTATACCCTATTTGGGCCTGCATTTCAACCGCGGCGGCCCCCGCGCGGGGCTGTCCGGAACATTTTTCACGGTTTTGGCCGGCGCCCGGACGCCGGCCGCACCGGGGCAGGCCGCGCAGTTAGCTGTGAAAAACCGCGCAGAAAGACTGGCCGTTTTGTTTCGGTTGTGTTATACTGTGCACAGATATGCTTATTGCGGCGCAGCTGCGCCCGCGGAAATTTTATCCGGCCCGCCCGCCGGAGAGAGAGGGATCAATATGGCAAACTACATTTTAAGCTGCTGCTCCACCGCCGACCTGACGCCGGAACATTTTGCGGCGCGGGACATCCGGTACACCTGCTTCCACTACTCGCTGGACGGGGTGCAGCACACCGACGACCTGGGCAAAAGCATGCCGCTGGACAAATTCTACGCCGCCATGGTCAACGGCGCCGAGACCAAGACCTCGCAGCTGAACGCCGACGAGTTCATCGCCTACTTTACGCCGTTTTTGGAGCAGGGGCTGGACATTTTGCACCTTACCCTGTCCAGCGGCATTTCCGGCGTGGTGAACTCGGCCAACCTGGCACGGGACGAGCTGGCCGAGAAATACCCCGACCGCAAGATCTACATCGTCGATTCGCTGTCGGCGTCGTCGGGCACCGGCCTGTTCATGGACAAGCTGGCTGACCTGCGGGACGAGGGCAAGTCCATCGATGAGGTCTACCAGTGGGCGATGGACAACCGCCTGAAGCTGCACCACTGGTTCTTCTCCAGCGACCTGACCTTCTTTGTCAAGGGCGGGCGCATCACCAAGGCGGCGGGCTGGTTCGGCACCGCGCTGAAGATCTGCCCGCTGCTGAACGTGGACAACCAGGGCCGGCTGATCCCCCGCAAAAAGTGCCGCGGCAAAAAGCGCGCCATGGAAGAGTGCGTCAAAATGATGGAACAGCACGCCCAGGGCGGGCTGGACTACGCGGGCAAGTGCTATATCTCCCAGTCGGCCTGCCTGGAGGACGCCCAGGCCGTGGCCGCCATGGTGGAGGCAAAGTTCCCCAGGCTGAACGGCAAAGTGGAGATCAACACCATCGGCACCACCATCGGCAGCCACACCGGCCCCGGCACCGTGGCGCTGTTCTTCTGGGGCGACGAGCGGGTGGACTGACCCCGCCGCGTCCGGCACGGCTCCCCTGCCCCGCCCGGCCGGGGCGGCGCCGGATCTGATCGGATCAGCAAAAAAAGGCCGGCGGCCTTCTCCCCTGGTTGCAGGGGCGGAAGGCCGCCGGCTTTTAGCAGAGTGCGCACAAGGATGCATTGCCGTAAAATCTATCAAAAACAGGCCGTTGGCTGCGTTGCCACCGGCCTGTTTTTGCAATTTTTTCGATGCTTCGCAGTTTTGCCGCTTGCGCGGCAAAACCAAAGCTTCCTTATGCTTACTCCGCTTTTGCTGTGGGTTTGGGGCGGTGCGTGCGGCGTTACTGACCGTCCACCACCGTCAGCAGCGCGGGGAAATACTCGGCTGCCGCGCCGGCATCCTCGGTGCCGGGCTGGAACAGCGGCACGCTGCGCGCAAAGGGGCTGCCGCTGCCGTCCAGCGCGATCCAGGTATTGCGGGCAAACGCGTCGGGCAGGCAGGCTTCCAGCAGCGGATAGTCCACCGTGCGGTCGTTGGGCAGGCAGCTGCCGGTGTCGCCGTCGCTGGTCACGTACAAGACGCCCACCGCCTGCACGCTGCCCTGCACCGGCGAGCCGTAGCCGTCCAGCAGGGCGGCAAAGGTGGTGTAGGCGGTCTCGCCCTTGCCCACCAGGGCGGTGGCGCTGGCGGCCTCCATGCTCAGTCCGCCAAAAAATCCGGCGTCCTCCGGCAGGAAGTCGGCCCAGGCGCAGAAGTTGTCATACATCTGCCCGGCGGTCTGCTCGTCGGTGCCCTCGCCGTTCCAGAAGCGGAGGTTTGCCTCGTAATTGCGGCACAGCTGCTGGATCAGGGGGTAATTGTCGCCAAACAGGGCCTGCAGGGCTTCGGGGTCCTCCTGCTCCGCCTGGGTCAGCCGCAGCAGGATATACCGGCTGCGCCACGGGGCGGGCTGGGCGTCGTTGCGGTCCAGCCAGTCGGCAATGTCGGCCACGCTGTCCGCCGCCGCGGCGCCGTCCGCCCGCAGCAGCGAGACCCCCAGCGCCGCCGCCTGGGGCGACGCATCCGGCCCAAGGCCGGCCACACGCAGCTTGCTGCCCTCCGGCTGGGCGGCGTTGTATTCCCTCACCCACTGCCAGCGGGCGGTCCAGTTGTCGTCGGTGCTGCCCAGCGCGTCGGCCAGGGCGGTCAGCAGCGTCTCGTCGCCGCCGTTGACGTAGGCGTCCAGCACGGCAGCCGCGGCAAAACCGTCCTCGGTCAGCAGCGTGTTGACGCCCTCGGTCTCGTGCAGGTGCTGCACCATGCTCTGGTAGACGGCCAGGCTGTCGGCCGCCGTGTCAAAGCCGGCCAGCCAGACCTGCTGCCCGTCCGCGGCGGCGTCCCCGTCGGCGGCCTGCGCGGGCTCCGCCTGCTGCGCGTCCTCGCCGGTGGCGGCGTCTGCGGCAGCGGCGGCCAGCTCGGCCTCGCCGGGCCACAGGCCGGTGCCGTCGGTCAGGTCGGCGGCCATGCTGTTGGCGGCCATGTAGTCGGCCATGTCGGCCAGCTGGTCGTCGGTGTAGTCGTTCAGGGAAGTCTCCACTTCCTCCTCGTGGGCGTAGGCGTCGCTGTCGCTGTCCTCGCCGTACAGGAAGTCATGCAGGATGGCCACATTCTCGGCCCAGTCGGGGTCGTACATCTGGCGGCCGTCCATGCCGGTGCGGCTGCCGTAGGTGCCCTCGGCGGGCAGCGACATCTGCTCCGCCGTCACGCCCAGAAATCCCGGCAGCTGCACCAGCAGGGCGGCGATCTCGCTGCGGGTAAAGTTGGTCTGCACCAGCGGCAGCACCGCGTTGAGCAGGCTGTCCAGCTCCAGCGGGGTGGCGGTCTTGATCTGGTCCAGCACCGCCTGGATGACGGTGCGCTGCCGCTGGATGCGCACCCAGTCGTTGTCCACCGAGCGCAGCCGGGCATACTGCAGGGCGGTATAGCCGTCCATGTGGTTGACGCCGGGGGTCACCTCGACGTCGATCTTCATCGAGTTGGAGGGGATCTCCCAGTTCAGGGCGGCGGCCTCCTCCTCGGTCAGGGTGATGTCCACGCCGCCCACCGCGTCGACGATCTGCACAAAGGAGTTGAAGTTGATGCGCACGTAGTGGTCCACCACCACGTTGAAGCATTCCTCCACCGTGTCCATGGTCAGCTTGGCGCCGCCGTAGCGGAAGGTATGGGTGATCCAGTCGTACTGGCCCTCGTAGCCATCCAGCAGGATGGGCACGCCGGTGCCGCGCTCGATGGACACCAGCTTGATGGTATCCTCGGCAATGTTCAGCGAGACCAGGATCAGGCTGTCGGCGCGGGCGTCGTCGCTGAACTCGGTGGTGGCGGTGGTGCCGTCCAGCTCGTCCAGGTGGGTGTAGGCGTCATAGTCGTTGACGGCCTCGGTGCGCTCGTCGGTGCTGATCAGCAGGATGTTCAGCACGTTGGAGTCCTGGAAGGGGCTGCCTTCGGGCATGACCATCTCGCCGGTGTTTTCCTCCAGGCCGGTGGTGTCCAGGTCCTGGTCCTCCTCGGCGCCGATGCTGCCCACCGAGTCCACGGTGCCGTCATCGTAGTGGATCAGGTCCAGCTTGCCGTTGACGTACAGCGCCGCCACGCCCACCAGCACCGCCGCCGCGCACACAATGCCCAGCAGCACCTTGCCCCACAGGGGGACGCGGCGTTTGGGTTTGGCCGGGGGCGCGTCCTGCCGGGCGGGTTCGGCCGGCGTGTCCTGACCGGTGATTTTATCCGTGGTATCGTTTTCGTTATGAGACATAGTATTCCTCTTTGATGCAAAGATGCAAAATATATGGGCGGAAATATCCGCATATAATGATACCACAAATTCCGGCAGGATGCATCCGTTTTCGCGGAGCTTTCACAATTTGGCAGGTTTGGGGGCGGGGCGGCACAAGCAAAGCGCCGGGGCAGACGCCCCGGCGCTTTGGGTCCGGTCAGATCAAATCGGATCAGGTCATTGGCTGCTGAGGGTCAGCCAGCGGCGGTCACTGCTTGCTGCGCTTGCGCAGGACGACCAGGCCGCACACGGCGCCGGCCGCCGCGATGGCCACAACGATCAGCAGGCCCAGCGGCAGGTCGTCGCTGGTCTGGGGGATGGCAGTGGTCTGCGCGGTGGGCGTCGGGGTGGGGGTGCCGCCCCAGGTGCCGTTGGCAATGCCCTCGGCAATGTCGGGGTGCTCATCGGGGGTGGGGGTGGAGGGAACGGTGGTGGTCTCCGGGCAGCTGACATAGAACGCTGCCTTGCTTTCCTGACCGTCAGCAAGGGTCCAACCGGTGGCTGTCTCATTCGCCACATACACCAGCTGGACAGTCCAGGTGGAAGCGGTGTTGCTGGCCAGGGTATGGGTCAGGCCGGTGTTCATGTTGTCGTTGTAGTGCTGCACATACCGGTCACTGTTGACTGTGACGGTAGCGATAGCACCATTGCCCAGCGCATCCGCATTGGTGGCGTCAACCGTGACATCGTAGCTGCCATCCAGCAGGTCGGTATGGTCAGTAGCATGGTCGGTGGTAGTGGTGCACTGGACCTCGGCGTCCAGCAGAGCGTTCAGTTCATCGTAGGTGGGATCCTTGGGCTTAAGAGCTTCGACGGTGTATTTGACATGCGGAACAGGGAAATCCAGAGAGCCTTCATCTCCGACAGTGGAAGTATACTCAAGGGTCGCACTCACATTGGTCGGAGGCGTGTAGGTGCCGGGCTTGGTCTCTTTGTTGACCAGCTGGAGGGTGTAGGTCAGAGACAAGGGCGCGTCTTTAGCGACAGGGGCATTGATGTCCCAAGTAAAATACTCAGAATTATCCGCAATAGCCGGATAGTAAGTGACAACATAATTGCCGCCATTGCTATCTGTGAAGGTAACCGTGTTGTGTTCTTTATCAACGGTACTGGTCAACGAGTTACCGCCAACCGTCAGTTGGAAGCTGGTGATATCAGTCAGGTCAAAATGGTCACCAATCACGTCAGTGACGGTGCCGTCTTTGATGGCATAGAGGATTTGATCCCGGATGCCATTAAAGACTGTTTTTGCAGTATCATCGGTTACCATACCACTGCCCGAACCAGACTGGCCAATCATCCAATCCATCAGCTGTTCGCCATAGGGGTACTGCCCCCAGTGGTTTTCATCCATTTTCAGGGTAACGACATTATCGACTTTATCCTTCAACTGGTTGAAAACTTCTGCCGTTTTGTAAATGGCGATTTCGGTGCCAATCAGGAAATCCTCAGTGGTCTTCCCGTCCTCACCTTCCCAATCAGGCTGGAAGCTGATGTAGGGCGTTGCATTTTCTTGGTAGCCAGCACTATAAGCGCTGAAATACGGCCGAGTATTCTGATATTTCGTGATGATACTCTCATCAGCGGTAACCAATGCATTGAAAACGTCTTCAGTGATTGCAGTACTGGTTCCCGCAGTTTCACCAGGATACTTCATTTCAATGACAGAGTTTCCATTCTGAATGGAATATTCGCCGTTACTGCCTTGCTGATACCAGACACTCTGTGTAACGCCTTCTTCAGTCCACAGATAGGTCAAGCCGTCGCTGATAGTGATCAAATAGGTTTCATAGCCATTAATTTCTTCGCTGTCCAAGGCTTCTTGCGCAGCCAACAAGCCGGCATGAATATTCGTGCCGCCTGAATTCTCCGGTTCCTTCAACAGGTCGTCTGTATTAGTCTCAGAAGTAATTGTTTTCCATTCACCAGTTTGCGCACCAGCCCAATAGTTAATCACGCAGGCCTTGACGTTGGTGTTTTCCTTAGCGGCAAGCTCTTCCAGCAGATCGGCGGCTGCGTTGCGCACATCAATACTGGTAGAATAGTCCAGCACAAACAGCACGGCAACGTCTTCCTTGTCCTCCGTACCGCCAATCGACAGTGTCACATTCGTCTGGTCATTTCCATCCAAGGCCGTGGCAGTCTTGACGATTGTGACACTACCGTCCGAACTAGTTACTGCACTACTCGTTGTGGTTTCCTCCGCCATTGCCGCAGCCGGCAGCATGGCCGCGCACATTGCCAGCGCACAAATGGCGCTGACAATGCGCTTTGCTTTGTTCTTCATTTGGTTTCCTCCCAATAATCGTGTGCGGCCGCCTTTGGGGCAGCCTGAGGTGGCGGCAGGCACAGCCTGCCGACCCGGGCCCCGGCGCGGGTGCGCGGCCAGCACATTCCGCACATTCCGCCCCATGGTCCGGGCGCTTCTTCAGCCGCGCGGCGGTTTGCCGCACAGCGCAGGGTCGCCCCCGCGCTTGCATCCCGTGTTCACATCGAAAACGCAAAATACAGGCTATTATGTTGTAAATGATACCACCCGGGCTATCAAAAAGCAAGACGCAAAGCAAGAAATTTCACCGTATTACGGCACAGTCATGCCCAAAATGGAGGGCGCCGTTTTGTGGATTCTGCCGGTTTGTGCCGCGCCCGGCAGATATGCCCCGCAGCGCCGCCGGCAAAAAAACAGCGCGGCGTCCGCCCCCATGGCAGGGGCAGGCGCCGCGCCGGCAATTCATCCGGTTATTGGGGTCTGGATATGCTTACCGCTCCGGCTGCAGCAGGCCCACCTTGCGGTAGACCTTGGCCACCAGGCGGTCGGCCAGGCGGGAAGCCCGCGCCGCGCCGTCCTTCAGCACGCCGTCCACGTAGGCCTTGTCGGCCAGGATGCGGCCGTACTCGGTCTGGATGGGCACCAGCGCGTCGGCCACCGTCTCGGCCACCGCCAGCTTGAAGTCGCCGTAGCCTTTGCCGGCAAACTCGGCCTCGATGTCGGCCATCGCCTTGCCGGTGAAGGCGGAGTAAATGGTCATCAGGTTAGAGACGCCGGGTTTGTTCTGCACGTCAAAGCGGACGCTGCCCTCAGAGTCGGTCACCGCGCGCTTGAACTTGCGCACAATGGCGTCCCGGTCGTCGGTCATCAGCACAAAGCTGTTGACGTTGGGGTCGGACTTGCTCATCTTTTTGGCGGGCTCGGCCAGCGACATGATCTTGGCGCCGGCGGCGGGCACGTAGCCCTCCGGCAGCGTGAAGGTGGGGCCGTAGAGGTTATTGAACCGCTGGGCGATGTCGCGGGTGATCTCCAGATGCTGGGTCTGGTCCTGGCCCACCGGCACCAGGTCGGCGTTGTAGATCAGGATATCCGCGGCCATCAGCACCGGATAGGTGAACAGGCCGCCGTTGACGTTGTCCGGGTGCTTGGCGCTTTTGTCCTTGAACTGGGTCATGCGGGACAGCTCGCCAAACTGGGTGTTGCAGGACAGTACCCAGGACAGCTGGGTGTGGGCGGGCACATGGCTTTGCACAAACAGCACACTGTTTACCGGGTCGATGCCGGCGGCCAGCAGCAGGGCGGCCAGCTCGCGGGTGCGGCGGCGCAGGGCGGCGGGTTCCTCCCGCACCGTCAGCGAGTGCAGGTCAGCCACCATATACAGGCAGTCGTAGTCGTTCTGCAACAGCGCCCAGTTGCGCACCGCACCCACATAGTTGCCCAGCGTGGGCGTGCCGGTGGGCTGGATGCCGGACAAAATGCGCTTGCGTTTGGGCTGCGCCTGCGGGGTCTGGCCGGTCTGGTTGTTCTGGATCGTTTCGGACATGGTCGTACACTCCTTCTGCATTTGGGCGGGGGTACAAAAAAACTGCCCCCGTACAGCGGGGGACAGCGCCCGCGCCCCGGCCGGGGATGCGGCGCCGTCCCAAAACTTGTACAAGGACAGGGAAATTTCCTGCGGTACCACCTTGTTTGCCGCAAAAACTGCAGCCGCTCAGTGAGGCGCGGATGCCTGGCATCCGGGGCCCCGGCCCGGTAACGGGGGCTGCCGTCGGCGGATACCGGGCCGGATGTGCCGGCCGTTCCCCGCCGCCCTCTGCGAACCATTTGTCCGGCTGTTTCCCGCCCGGTTTCCAGCAGCTCCGGGCTCTCTGTGGGGGCGTGGCACGGTTTTACTTTCGCGTCAGCGGTTTGGGCGATGCGCGCAGTATGGCGCACATCGCATACAGGTATTCAAGCACAAGCGGGGGCGTTTGTCAAGGGCAGGGCCTTGCGGCTGCTATGCGGGCCTTGCGGCTGCTATGCGGTTGTGTTACATTTATCTATATCATTAGTTATTTGTGACGCTTGCTATTTTTTGATTTTGGAGGTAACGCCCTATGGAACCGTTTGATTCTTCCCGCTTGGTCTGGACCCGCGAGCCGTCCGCCTCTCTGGTCTCCCCCGCCCGCATTGAGATCGTCACAAAGCCCCACACCGACCTGTGGCAGCGCACCTACTACCATTTCCGCAACGACACCGCCCCGGTTTTGCAGATGACCACCGGGGAGCAGTATTTTTCTTTTATCGTCAAGACCGAGTTTGACTCCAAGGTACGGTTTGACCAGTGCGGCGTGGCGCTGTATCTGGACAGCGAAAACTGGCTGAAAGCCTCCATCGAGTACGAGGATGAGGTCATCCAGCACTTGGGCAGCGTGGTGACCAACCACGGCTATTCCGACTGGGCTACCACCGAGATCCCCGCCGACGTCAGATCCATGTGGTACCGGCTGAGCCGCCGGGGCAGCGATTTCCGCATCGACTGTGCATCGGACGGCGAAACCTGGCGCCAGATGCGCATCTGCCACCTGTGGGAGGGCGGCGGCCCGGTGTCCTTCGGCGTCTATGCCGCCAGCCCGGAGAACTCCTGCTTCAAGGCAGTGTTCACCCAAATGCAGCTGACCGAATGCCAGTGGAAGGCTCACGACGGCCAGCAGCCGGACGAGGGCTGCGAGGGCTGAGCCTTTGCCGGTTGACAAACCCCGTGCCGGCGGGTATCCTGTTGGAAGATACTGCGCAATCCCAATAAATCCGCATCCAAAGGAGCGTAATCATATGGAAAAGACCGTCCGCACCCGCTTTGCGCCCTCCCCCACCGGCTACATGCACGTGGGCAACCTGCGCACCGCGCTGTACACCTACCTGCAGGCCAAGCACGAGGGCGGCACCTTTATCCTGCGCATCGAGGACACCGACCAGGGCCGCTATGTGGAGGGCGCCACCGACATCATCTACGACACGCTGCGCGCCACCGGCCTGAACTGGGACGAAGGCCCCGACGTCGGCGGCCCGGTGGGCCCCTACATCCAAAGCCAGCGCATGGGCATCTTCCGCCAGTATGCCGAGCAGCTGGTGGCCGAGGGCAAGGCCTACTACTGCTTCTGCGACGCCCAGCGGCTGGAGGAGCTGCACGCCGCCCAGAAGGCCGCCGGCGAGGTCAGCCACTACGACGGCCACTGCCGCGACCTTTCGCCGGAGGAGGTCAAGGCCAAGCTGGACGCCGGCGTGCCCTACGTCATCCGCCAGAAGATCCCCCGCGAGGGCGTGACCGCCTTTGACGACCTGGTCTACGGCCACATCGAGGTGGAAAACGCCGAGCTGGACGACCAGATCCTGCTGAAATCCGACGGCATGCCCACCTACAACTTTGCCAACGTGGTGGACGACCACCTGATGGGCATCACCCACGTCATCCGCGGCAGCGAGTATCTGTCCTCGACGCCCAAGTATAACCTTTTGTACCAGGCGTTCGGGTGGGAGATCCCCGCCTACATCCACTGCCCGCCGGTGATGAAGGACGCCCAGAACAAGCTGTCCAAGCGCAACGGCGACGCCAGCTACCAGGACCTGGTGGCCAAGGGCTACCTGCCCGCCGCGGTGCTGAACTATCTGCTGCTGCTGGGCTGGGCGCCGGAGGGTGAGCAGGAGATCTTCTCGCTGGAAGAGATGGTGAAAATTTGGGACCCGGCCCGCGTGTCCAAGTCCCCGGCCATCTTTGACCCGCTCAAGCTGCGTGCCATCAACGCGGCGTACATCCGTGCCCTGCCGGCGGAAGAGTTCCGCCGCCTGGCAGACCCCTTCATCGACAGCGCCGTGCATGTGGACATCGACCGGGACCTGCTGTGCCAGAACCTCCAGCCCCGGTGCGAGGTGCTGGAGGACATCCCGCCCCAGCTGGACTTTTTTGACGCCGTGCTGCCCTTTGACACCGAGCTGTACCGCAACAAAAAGCAGAAAACCACGCCGGAGACCGCCAAGGAGGCGCTGGCCGCCCTGCTGCCGCTTTTGGAGGCGCAGACCGACTGGAGCCGGGACGCCATCTTTGAAGCCTGCCGCGACAAGGCCGCCGAGCTGGGCGTGAAAAACGGCTGGCTGCTGTACCCGCTGGGCATCGCGCTGTCCGGCAAGAGCCGCACCCCCGGCGGCGGCACCGACCTGGCCGCCATGCTGGGCCGCGGGGAGACGCTCAAACGCCTGAACGCCGCGCTGGCGCAGCTGGGGTAAGGCCCCGGCGCAGAAAGAGGGCTTGACCATGGCAAAACAGCAGGCAGCCTGGGAAAGCGCCGGCTTTGTGCTGCGCAGCGCCCGGCGCGAAGATGCCGAGGCGTATTACCGGCAGAACTACTGTCCCCTGGACCCGGAGATCGCCCGCCTGACCGGCTGCCGGCCAGAATTTTCCCACGACGAGGTGACCGGCTTTTTTCTGGCCTGCCTGGAGGACGAGAGCCGTTACGACTTTTTGATCCTGGACCCGGCGGGGAACATCATCGGCGAGAGCGTGCTGAACGAGATCGACCCGGTGCTGCGCAGCGCCAATTTCCGCATCGCCATCTTCCACAGCGAAGCCTGCGGCCGGGGCATTGGCAGCTGGGCCATCCGGCAGACCTGCGGGTTCGGCTTTGACACGCTGGGCCTGCACCGGATCAGCCTGGACGTGTTTGCCTTCAACCGCCGCGCTCTGCAGGCGTACCGGAAGGCCGGCTTCCGGCAGGAGGGCGTGCTGCGGGATGCGGTGCTGGACGGCGGCCGTTATGCCGACGATATCCTGATGGCCATGCTGGAACAGGACTGGCAGGCCATACAGGGCCGCCCGCCCGCAGCGGAGCACGGCAAAATATGACAAGACCCGGCCGGGGAAAGCGGACCTGCTTTCCCCGGCCGGGTCTTATTTGAAATTGGCTTCCTGTCGAAAAAAGTACAGGTGCTTGCCGCGGCCTGTTTGTGTCGTGGCCGGGCGCGCCCTGCCGCAAAGGGGCGCGGCGTTGGGGCGTTTGCACCCCGAAACGGCGGAAACCGGCGGTGCGGCGGGCTTTGGGGCGCAGGGCGCAGATTCGCCGCTTTTGCCGGGGCAATCTGCGGAAACACCCGGCCGCGGGGGTGTTTTGCACCGGTTTTGGACGGTTTTGGGGCTTCCCCGCCCTGCGGCAAAAAGCGCGCCGGTGGGCCGCTATACTCGTGGGTACGGCGCCCGCAAAGCCGCGGGCGCAGGCGCGAAGGGCCCGGCCCCGTCCCGGCGCGCCGCCATCCGCGGGGCCTTTTGGGGAGGGACCCGCCATGCCGAACACCGTCAAGGAATCCGCCGTCCACCGCGCCGCCGCACCGCCGCGCGCCGAGCCAAAGCCGCAGACCGCCGCGCCGTCCGCCGCGTCCCGGCCGGCCCGGCCCAGGCTGCCGCCCGCCGGGATACAGGTCTCGGCGCTGGCCTGGCAGCTGGCTGCCGCCTGCACCGGCATCCTGCTGGGGGCCGGGCAGGTCTACGGCGGCGCCGCGCCCTTTGGGCTGGCACTGGTCATCGGCTGCGCGCCGGGGTATCTGCCGGCGGCGGCGCTGGGCGCCGTGGTGGGCGGGCTGGCGTTTTTGCCGCTGGAACAGGCCGTAACGCTGGCGCTGGGCGCTGCGGCGGCGCTGATCGCCCGCCGGCTGCGGCCGGGGCGGTACGGGTTTGCCGCGGCCATGGGCTGCGCGGTGCTGGCTGCGGCGCAGCTGGCCGCCGGCTTCCCCGCCCTGCCCACGCCGGCGCTGGCCGCCCGGCTGGCCTGCACCGCGGCGCTGGCCGCGGGCTTTGGCCTTGCCATACATACCCTGCCCGCCGGCAAGCCCCGCGGCGCCTGCCTGTGGCTGGCCATACTGGCCGCCTGCGCCCAGCGGCTGGCCCTGACCTGGTTTGCCCCCGGCCTGGCGCTGTTTGCACTGGCCGGGCTGTGCGCCGCCTTTGCCGCCAGCCTGGAGCAGAGCGCCGTGCTGGCCGTGGCGCTGGCCGCCGCCGTGACCGCCGCCACCCCTTCTTTGAGCTTTGCGGCGCTGGCGGTGGCGCTGGGCACGCTGGGCGCGGCTGCGCTGTACCCCGGTGAACGCTGGCGCTGTGCCGGCGTGTTTGCCGCCGGGTGTGCCCTGGGCGCGCTGGCCGCGCCCGATCTTTCGGCGGCGGCAACGCTGGGCACTGCCGCGGCGGCCGGCCTGCTTTTGTACCTGCTGGTGCCGCCGCGGATGCTGCAGGACCTGTTCCCCCAGCCTGCGCCGCCGGCCTCGGCCCAAAGCCTGACCGGGGCGGCGCGGCGGCTGGCCACCATCGCCGACACCCTGTCGGACATTGCCGCCACCGTCAACGCGGTGTGTGAGCGCCAGGCCCCGCCCAAAGGCGAGAGCTTTGACTTTGTGGTGGAGTACACCGCCCGCCGGGTCTGCCAAAGCTGCGCCCGGCGCTCGCTGTGCTGGGTCAAGGGGTACTCCTGCGCGATGGACGGGCTGTACCAGTTCAAGCCGGTGCTGGAGCAGACCGGCCACGCCGACCTGGAGCACATGCCCGGCCAGCTGAGCGTCTGCGAGCACCCCGCCGACCTGGTGGGATCGGTCAACCACGGCTACCGGCTGTGGCGCAGCCGCCGCCAGACCCGCGCCCGCGCCAACACGCTGCGCGCCGCCCTGACCGAGCAGTACGGCGCCATGGCGGCCGCGCTGGCACAGCTTTCCGCCCGGCTGGGGCAGGCGGGCCTGCCCGACCCCCGGCGGGAAAGCCGGGTGGCGCAGCTGTTTGCCTCCATCGGGCTGGAGGCGCTGGAGTGCAGCGTCAGCGCCGACGTGACCGGGCACATCACCGCCAGCATCACGGTGGCGCGCACCGCCTTTGCCGCCGACGAGCTGCGCGCCCTGACCGACGAGATGAGCCGCATCTGCCGCCGGGACTTTGCCCTGCCGGAGGTGGCCCACTGCCGCACCGTGACCATGCTGACCTTTACCGAGCGGCCGCTGTTTGACGTGCAGTTCGGTTCCGCCAGCCGCCCGGCCGAGGAGGTCAGCGGCGACGCCTGCGATCAGTTCTGCGACAGCTGCGGCCGCGCCCAGATGATCCTGTGCGACGGCATGGGCACCGGCCGCCCCGCCGCGGTGGACGGCCAGCTGGCCGCCCGGCTGACCGGGCAGCTTCTGCGGGCGGGCTTTGCCGCCGAGAGCGCCGCCCGCCTGGTCAACGTGGCCATGGGCCTGAAAAACGGCGAGCAGGAATCCGGCGCCACGCTGGACCTGCTGACGGTGGACCTGTTCACCGGGCGGGCCGGCCTGTTCAAGGCCGGGGCGGCGCCCAGCTTTCTGGTGCGGGGCGGCGACCCCCGCATGATGGAGGGCGCCAGCCTGCCCATGGGTATCCTGGACGCGGTGGTGGGGCGCTCCACCAGCTTTGCGCTGGACGCCGGCGACCTGGTGGTGCTGGTGTCCGACGGGGTGCTGTGCGACGGCGCCGACTGGATCTTGCAGCAGCTGCAGTTGTCCGCCCGGCTGGGGCACAGCCCGGCCCAGCTGGCCAACACGCTGGCGGACTCGGCCGTGCGGCGGGCCGGCCAGCGGCGGGACGACATCACCGTGGCAGTGCTGAGGCTGGACCGCCGCTGACCCCGCACCCTGCCGCCGAACCCCTTGCCAAAACCGCGCCGCATCCGTTGCAGGCGGCGGGCCGCCGCGCCCGCCCCGGCAACGGTGCTGCGCGGTTTTTGTTATTTTTTTGACACATTGCCCAATCATATGCACAAAACTTTTACGGGCAGCGCGCAAAAAACTGTTTAATTTTTGTACAAAATGTGGTAAAGTAGATACATGCAGGGCGCGCAGCGGGCCGAAAAAGGCCCCGGCAGCCGCCCGGCCAGTAAGCAAAACGCCGGAGGGGGGAGATCCCGTGTATTCGGCTCCGGCGCGAAAAGAGGTTTGATAACGATGGAATACGCCAGCAAAGACATTCGCAATATTCTGGTCGCCGGCCATGCAGGCTGCGGCAAGACGACGCTGATCGAGGCATTGCTGTACGCCAGCGGCGCCACCGAGCGCATGGGCCGCGTGGAGGACGGCACCACCGCCAGCGACTTTGACCCGGAAGAAGTGCGCCGCAAGGCATCGCTGAATTCCAGCGTTGTCCCGGTGGAGTACCAGGGGATCAAATACAATATGATCGACGCCCCTGGCCTGTTTGATTTCGAGACCGGCGCCTGCGAGGGCGTCATGGCCGCCGAGAGCGTGCTGATCTGCGTGTCCGGCCGGTCGGGCGTCACCGTCGGCGCCGAGAAAGCCTACCGCCTGGCCGTCAAGAACAACCGCGCCCGCATGGTGTTCGTGTCCAAGATGGACCTGGAAAACGCCGACTACTTCAAGATCCTGGAACAGCTGAAGATCGACTTCGGCCCCACCATCTGCCCCTGCGTCGTGCCGGCCCGCCTGGACGACGGCACCGTGGCCTACATCAACCTGTTCAGCCAGAAGGCCTTCAAGTACGAGAGCGGCAAGCAGATCCAGATCGACCTGCCCGACATCGGCCATCGCTTTGCCGGCCTGATCGAAGCCATGAACGAGGCCATCGCCGAGACCGACGAGGCCCTGATGGAGAAATTCTTTGAGGGCGAGCCCTTTACCACCGAGGAGATCGTGTCCGGCATGGCCGCCGGCGTGCGCGCCGGCCAGATCACGCCGGTGTTCTGCGGCAGCGCGGTCAACCAGCAGGCGCTGGATATGCTTTTGTACAACATGAAGGAGCTGCTGCCCGCCGCCGACGCCGCCGCCATGATGGGCGAGGACGCCGCCGGCGAGCCGGTGGAGGTGGCCTGCGACGCCTCCGCCCCCACCTGCGCCTACGTGTTCAAGACGGTGGCCGACCCGTTTGTGGGCAAGCTGAGCTTTGTCAAGGTGCTGGGCGGCAAGCTGACCAGCACCTCCAACGTGGTCAACAGCCGCACCGGCCAGGCCGAGCGCCTGGGCAAGATGCTGACCATCTGCGGCAAAAAGCAGACCGACGCGGCGGCCATCCCCGCAGGCGACATCGGCGCGGTGGCCAAGCTGACCACCGCCAAGACCGGCGATACCCTGTGCGACCCCGCCCGTGTGGTCAAGCTGCCCGCCCCCACCTACCCCATCGCCAGCTACCAGATGGCGGTGCGTGTGGCCAAAAAGGGCGACGAGGGCAAGGTCTCCGGCGCGCTGGCCCGCCTGATTGAGGAGGACCCGGCTATCACCTTTGCCGTCAACCCTGAGACCAAGCAGCAGGTCATCGGCGGCCTGGGCACCCAGCATCTGGAGGTGGCCGTGGCCAAGCTGAAGAACAAGTTCGGCGTGGAGGTCACGCTGGAGACGCCGCGCATCCCCTACCGCGAGTCCATCCGCAAAAAGTGCAAGGCCCAGGGCCGGCACAAAAAGCAGACCGGCGGCCACGGCCAGTTCGGCGACGTGTGGGTCGAGTTTGAGCCCTGGGACTGCGAGGAGCTGGTGTTTGAGGAGAAGGTGTTCGGCGGCAGCGTGCCCAAGAACTTCTTCCCCGCGGTGGAGAAGGGCCTGCGCCAGGCGGCCGAGCACGGCGTGCTGGCCGGCTACCCGGTGGTGGGCATGAAAGCCACGCTGCTGGACGGCAGCTACCACCCGGTGGACTCCAGCGAGATGGCGTTCATCATGGCGGCCAAGCTGGCCTACAAGGCGGCCGTGCCCGAAGCCGGCCCCGTGCTGCTGGAGCCTGTGGGCGCGCTGAAAGCCCATGTGCCCAACGAGAACACCGGCGACATCATGGGCGAGACCACCAAGCGCCGCGGCCGCGTGCTGGGCATGACCCCCGACGAGGACGGCATGCAGGTGGTGGAGGCCGAGGTCCCCATGGCCGAGATGCAGGACTTTACCACCTTCCTGCGGCAGCTGACCCAGGGCCGCGGCTGGTTCACCTTTGACTTTGTCCGCTACGAGCAGCTGCCCCAGATGCTGGAATCCAAGGTCATTGAGCAGGCCAAGGCGCTGGGCAACCTGAACGACGACGAGGGCTGAGTTGCCGCCTTCCCCAAAAAGAGACAGCTGACAAAAGCGGCCGCCCCGGCACCGGGGCGGCCGCCTTTTTATAGCCTTTTTATAACGCTCGCCCCGTCCGGGGCAAAAAATGCCGCCGCAGGCGGGGGGCCCCTGCCTGCGGCGGCGCTTTGCCGTTCCGGCGTTTTATTCCTGTGCGGGCATCTGCCAGGCGGTGTGGTCGGTGTGCAGCAGCGCCTCGGCGCGCTCGCTGCCGGGTTCGCCCAGCTCGTCCCGGTACAGGGCGTTGACCTCCGGGTTTTCGTGGCTGAAGCGCACCGTCTGGATGCGGTCGATGTTGTACAGCACC